>JACCDP010087747.1_pt1 | contig 36975 bp, 39 predicted proteins | sample 7445841 | NCBI WGS metagenome assembly JACCDP01 (sample SAMN15323441, study PRJNA562643) | freshwater metagenome | isolation source: river surface water | place: USA:Blue River Watershed | collected 2017-08-17 | reverse complement strand
TTAGAAAAGGTCTCCGGATTGAAATTCAATGAAGATTTTTTTGTGGGGTACTCTCCGGAACGAATTAATCCAGGGGATAAAGTGCATACCCTGCAAAACGTAGTTAAAGTGGTTTCAGGTTCTACACCGGAGGCTCTTGAAGCGGTTGCTCAAGTATATGAAATGGTCGTGGATGCGGGGGTGCACCGTGCGCCAACCATTAAAGTAGCTGAAGCGGCTAAAATTATTGAAAATACCCAGCGGGATGTAAATATTGCGCTTATCAATGAGTTATCGATCATTTTCAATAAGCTAAATATAAACACCTACGATGTGTTAGAAGCGGCAGGTACGAAGTGGAACTTCCTAAAATTTTCACCAGGCTTAGTGGGTGGACATTGCATCGGCGTAGATCCATATTACTTAACCCACCGCGCGCAACAAGCAGGATACCATTCGAAAGTGATTACTAGTGGACGTTACGTGAATGACTCCATGGGTTTTTACATCGCTAAACAAGCGGTAAAACGTGTCATTGCTCAAGGGAAAATTATTCAAGAGGCGCGGGCCTTAATTATGGGTACTACCTTTAAAGAAGATGTATCAGATATTCGAAATTCGAAAGTGATTGACATCGTAAATGAATTAAAATCCTTTCAGATGTCGGTTGATTTGGTTGACCCACATGCGTCTTCAGAAGAAATGATGCATGAATATGGCGTTGGACTTATTGAACACCCCGGAACCCAATATGATGCGATTATCGTTGCGGTAAATCACCGCGAATATGCGGACTTAGATGAATCGTATTTCAAGGGCTTATTGAAGGACGGTCAAGGAGTATTCATTGATGTTAAAGGAATCTATAAAGGGAAAATTAATTCCCTAGTTTATTGGAGTTTGTGATGGAGTTTCAAAAACGAATTTTAGTTACAGGAGGCGCTGGGTTCATTGGATCCCACGTAGTACGTAGGTTGTTGAGCACCTATCCCATGTATCAAGTGATTAACCTAGATAAGTTAACGTATGCTGGGAATTTGGAAAATCTAAGTGACGTAGCGGATTTACCCAATTATCAATTTGTAAAGGTTGATATTCAGGACTTAGATTCAGTTCGCTCGGTGTTTGAAACCTATCAAATTACAGATGTAATTCATTTAGCTGCAGAATCCCATGTGGATCGCTCCATTGAAGGACCTTTAGAATTTGTGAAAACAAATGTATTGGGAACAGTCAATGTGTTAGAAGCAGCACGTACCTTTTGGGGTGCAGATTTATCAAATCACGTGTTCCATCACGTATCTACCGATGAGGTGTATGGAAGTTTAGGGGAAACGGGGTATTTTACCGAAGAAACTCCCTACGACCCACGCAGTCCGTATTCAGCTTCAAAGGCCGCTTCGGATCATTTTGTGATGGCTTATTTTCACACCTACGGTATGCCCATTAAAATGTCGAATTGTTCAAACAATTACGGCAGTCATCACTTTCCAGAGAAACTGATTCCGCTCATGATCAATAACATCGTTCATGGAAAAGAATTACCGGTGTATGGTGCAGGATCTAATGTCCGCGATTGGTTGTGGGTGGAAGACCATGCAGCAGCCATTGATGCAATTTTTCACAAAGGAAAACTAGGGGAATCTTATAACGTTGGCGGCCTCAACGAATGGACCAACCTAGATTTAGTGCATCGCTTGTGCGACTTAATGGATGTGAAACTTGACCGTACCGAAGGCAGTTCGCGCGGCTTGATTCGTTTTGTTAAAGACCGTGCGGGGCACGACATGCGTTACGCGATTGATGCGTCAAAATTGGAAGAAGAAATCGGTTGGAAACCGTCGATTACCTTCGAAGAAGGCTTATCCAAAACTATAGATTGGTACTTGAATAATCCAGATTGGATTGCGCATGTGACTTCGGGCGCATACTTAGATTATTACAAGAAAATGTACGGCTAATGGGCTGGTTGTCGCGTATTTTTTCTAAGCCTGAGGCGCAGAATATACAAGCTCCCTTGAGTTTATCATGGTTCAATACCGATATGCATAGCCATTTTTTACCTGGCGTGGATGATGGCGCACGCACCATGGAAGAATCACTTGCCATGTTAAGTAAAATGCAGGAGTTTGGCTATCAAAAATGCATTATTACACCACATATCAAAATGGATATGTACCCGAATACTGAAGCCGACCTTGCGCTTCGATTTTTGGAGCTTAAACAAGCAATGGATGCAGCAGGCTTGACAATCCGGGTGGAGTTGGCAGCAGAATATTATTTGGATGATCAATTTCTTGAACGCTTAGAAAATACCCCGCTCTTATGTTTTGGAGTTCAGCGCTATGTCTTGGTTGAATTCAGTTTTGTGAATGCACCGGTATTTGAGATAGAAACCTTTCAACGAATCATAGACAAGGGATACACCCCAATTTTAGCACATTTTGAACGCTATGTTTATTTTCATGGTTCTTTAACCTCCGCGGAAACATACCGTGCGATGGGGGTGAACATTCAACTCAACTTGAATTCCTTAACTGGACATTATGGTCCGGAGGTAAAAAAACAAGCAGAGCGCATGTTGGATCAATTTACCGTGGATTTCGTGGGAACGGATGCGCATCGGATGGATCATTTGGTCCTGTTGGAAAATCATTTGAATGTACCGCATTTGAAACTGCTCAATGAGCGCTTATTGAAAAACCAAAGCTTATGAGGTGGTATTTTTTAAGGCATGCAAAAACGGAGCGGCATGCCTTGAGCGGTAAAGATAAAGATCGGCGCTTAGCACCGAAAGGAATCAACCAAGTGGCGGAACTTAAGGAATTAATGCAATCACTTCCTATCACTTCAATTCACTGTTCTACGGCGCAACGCACACGAGAAACAGCGAGGGCCTGTAATCACTTGATTCCGATTACCTATTCGGAGGAGCTTTACTTGGCTACCCTTGACCAATGGAAAATGATCCTTTCAAACGAGGCGCAAGATCATAGGCTATTTATTGGGCACAATGACGGCATGTCAGAATTCTTGACTTGGTTAACCGGTGGATACATTCACATGCAAACAGGAGCCTTGGTTACGGTTGATTTTCTTGGTTCGGATCCGAAGGCGCTTGGTCCTGGGACGGCGTGTTTAATTGCGTATGAACGTCCGGAGGTGTAGCTACGGGTTCAGCATGTTTAGGAATGTACTGATACGTAATGATCAGCGGGTCTGATTTTTCTTCTTGTTCTTGCATACGACGCAACCATTCACCTTCTAAGTCTGGGGGATCAATGCCTAAATCACGCTCCACTTCATATTGATATTTCGGACGAACTGGTCCCTGCTTGCGAAACACAACTGCGAGGATAATCCCACTCACAAAACCAGCGAGATGTCCTTCCCATGAAATGTGTTGGTCGATTGGAAAAATCCCCCAAATTAAACTGCCGTAAAGAAAGACCACCAAAAACGATAAGGCTTGAAGTGGAAAATAGCGACGAATAATACCCGATACAAAAAGGAAAGAAAACAAGGAGTAAATCACGCCACTAATGCCGATGTGATAGGATCCGTGATTCTCGGCAAAACCCCATAAAAGGGCGCCGCAAGAAATCCAACTGATCAGTAATACGGGAAGAAAAACTTTTCGGTAGGAATAGGCGAGGAGGGTAGAAAGTAATAAAAACGCGACGGAGTTGTTAAACAGGTGGTTGATATCGAATTTGTCATGAATTAGCGGCATAAACAGGATCCCTTTCAAGCCTTCTACGGTTCTTGGTAAAATACCGAATTTATAAAATGGTTGGGCAAATAAATGCTGCGCCCATTGGATTAACCAAAGAACGGCAAGGATAAAGGCACCCGGAAGGGCATAGGGCCAAATGCGATGATCAAAATGTTCATGTTTCACGGGGCGAATCTTACAAGGCTTGTGCCTTTTTAAATTGTATGACAGAATGGCTGAAACATTTGAAGGCGTAGCAGGTTGTCGTTAGATAGAATCTAATAACTGCGCCAATTTCCGGTCTTTTTCGGTAACAATATTTCCTTCGTCGTGTTTTGTGTCGGTTCTTATAACGATTTGCGAGTAGGCGCATACCCAGAGGTTTGCGCTTACTCGCTGTTACAAGCTGTTAATGATTACATTTAAAACCAATTGGGTAATTTTGTCCATATTTTGAGAATGTAGGATACTGTTTACTTCCTCTATATTTTTCTGTAACCTTAGGAGTTTCTTTGTATAAATAATTTTCTAAACTGGAAATAGTAATTTCACAATTTTCATCCGCTGCACCACCAAGTAGCGCATTTAATAACACGTAGGTAAATACTCCATGTCCTATTTGCTCTATTTCACTTGCATATTGTTTGCTGCTAGTTGATGCAAATAATGCACATCCAGACGCTCTATTCAGGCTAGAAATTGCATTTTCTTCGCCCATATTACCTCTTAATTTTTGCTCTGCTAATGCTCCTGAATTACAGGCATCAATTATTGATAACTGTTTATTTGCTTTAATTTCCTTTAAGAAACTCACTAATTCTTCCCCCGAAAATCCGAATTTTTCACAATTATCTATATCTTCCATCTGTAAGACATTATGATTGATAAAATAGAAAGTGTTTTGCTCATTCTTATTATGAGCAATACCATGGCCAGCATAAAAGAATACAAACACATCATTTGGTTGAGCTTTAATTGAAATATCCATAAAACATTTTTGAATATTCTCTTTAATTACAGATTCGTTCATTAGTGTTTTAATATAAATAGAATCAAATATATTTTCTGCAACAATATTTAAAGTATCTATAAAGGACTTCATATCTTTTACGCAGTAATTAAGATTATAAGTTGATTTTTCATAATTATCTATACCTATTCCCAAAATATAAAGGTTAGGCTTATTATTATTTTGATTTTGTTTGACGAAACGGGAAATAGATGTTGACTTAGATAAAGTATTATCATCTGCAATCCCAATTGCTTCGATTTGATTTTCCCCAGCTATTAAGTCAACCTCCGAAATCAAAAAAGTTGTTTCTTTTTTTGATATAACAAATGAGGTATCAGCCACAAGTTTTCGATTATTAAATAATCTAATACCTTTAATACCTCCGCCATTATCAGTTGCGGTTATTTTGATAGTTACAACTTTTTGCTCATCTTTTGTTTCCTCAATAATAACTCCCCTATTTTTATTTTCAATGATTTCTATATTTATTGATGGTGGAGATTTTATACCGTTGATATTGTTTTTTCTGAAGTTAGATTCCTGGTTTACAAGTAAACCTTGAATAATATCCGGCCTAAAGAAATTATTTTCTAATTGAGTTAAATCGAAAAGTGTATCATTGATGTTTAAGGCAAGTTTTCCGAAGAAATTATTTGACTTACAAAAATAACCATCAGGTGTTATGGCCACGAAATTACCGAACCGATCAGAAAAATACATAAATAATAATCTGGATTTTGAATTGTTCCATACATTACATTGAAATTCAATTTCTGATTTAAGAATTTCAATGGGCTTACCTGAATAATTTTCTAAATTCACAGATTTTTTACCATCAATTAAATAATTCACTGTGGGCATTTCCAATCTCTCAATGGTAGATTCAGTGAACATTTTAGCACTACTTCTAAAAATTCCTTGATACCACCACCCACATTGTGAAAGTTTAGGCGCATTGATTGATTCATTATCTTTAAGAGTTATAGTATTAAACCATAAATTTTTTATTCTCATTTTTTCGTTTATAAAATATGATTTATAAGTGGTAACATTATATTCAGGAGGGCAATAAAAATATATTCGGTCTATAAAAGATGAACTGCAATCGTACCTGTTGAATTTGTCAATAAATAACCACCCATCTGTATTGCAATGTAAATTTCCTATTACATCTGTTGTATTCAAATCATAGAATTCTAATAAATCTTTATTACTATAAGATAGTAATATTTTGTTTTTTGAATCAAAGTAATCCACGTATTTTCTGTCATCAAATTCGAGAATTAGTTCGTTATTTTCAAGATCTATTATTTGGCTTCTATAACCTTGATAATTATTGCCTCCTTCTTCATTCATTATTAAATACTTTCCGAGAAAATCAAAATTTAGTTTGTCTTTATCTTCCATTCTAAGAACTTCACTAAAACCGTTAAATTGATAGAGCACAGGGTAATATTCACCTTGACCAAAAACAGATACTATAAAATACTTTTCATTGTATTTGTTTAAAATAATTGAACTACCATTAATTTCTCTTATAGTCTTTCTTGAATTAATATCGATAAAAATTATTTGACCTTCAGAAAATGAAGATTTTGGTGGAGAAATTGCTAAAATGGAATCTCTACAAACAAAATCTATTTGTGAACAATTGACTTTTTCTACAATTGTTATCTCTTTGTTTGATTTTAAGTTAACGATTTTAATGTTATTTTCCTTATCTAAATAAACAAAATGATTTGAGGTGTTGCTCCACGAATGTAATCCATCACTTAATTTGAATAGACTGCTAATATTATTAATCGTTTTTATTTCCTTTAACAAATTAAGGTCAAAAACCTTAAGTGTTTTGTTTTTATTTGGATAATCGATATACATAAAGTAATCGCCATTGGGTGAAACTTTTTCAAATTGAATGTTGTTTCTACTTAATTTATAAAAACTATAAACAACTTTGTTTTTTGATAAAGAAATGATATACGCCTTATTTTCATTCAAATTTTCAGAAATATTTTTAAATTCTTTTAATAAAATTTTATCATTATTTAGATCGATATATTCAAAATATGAATCCCCGATTAAATTGTAAATTTCTTTTCTATTATTTATCGAGTAAATAGATGATTTTTTTGGACCAGAGATTAGTAATAAACTATCATTTTTAAATTTTATATCAGTAACACCTCTAAACGTGTTAATATATTCTCCAGAAGTATAATTAAAAAGATAGTATGTTTTCAAATCAAGCCCCCAATAATCATTTGGTGGCAATTTTGTTTGTTTTGGCCAGCCCCCCTTATCCAGTTCGCCTATATTAACTAGTAAATAATTATTATTTTGACTTAAGGATACGCCTTTAATTCTTTCTCTATAACCAATTTTAACTTCTTCGTTTGATGCAGGCAAGATAATAGAACCCTTTTCTTTAATTGATTGATTAACATCAGGACTATTTCCCGTGATTTGCTCATAAACTCTCTCAAATAAGTCTAAGATTACGCTTTCCTTGTTTAAGGTTGAGTCATACGTATACGTTATATCATAGATAGGACCATCTTGGGCTACTATTTCATTGTAAAAGAATGTGAAAAAGGAAATAAATAGTATTTTTTTCATGATATCTTTGTTAATTGCAGGTAACGTTTTGCGTGTAGGCGATGTTGCCTTGTGTTGTCCCGCAAGGCAATATTGCTTACACGCTGTTATGGGATGGTTTTTACTCCGCCTCTCTTTTTATCCAATCCGAAATTGCATTTAAATTTTCTTTTATCCATTTAGGAATTGTATGCGAATCATCGGTAGGCTGATAAGTTGGTAACTCAACATCTATTCCTGTTGGCTGTAAAGAAAAATTAAACTGAAATTCAAAATTTTCACCACGAAAAATTGAAATTTGGTATTGAGTCCAACCGATTTGAGTTTTACTGAGGTCGTATTCATTTATAATTATTTTATCACTCATAAAATTCAGACATTAAAAAAGATTCGATTTGTTTTTTAAAAGAAGATCTTGCGCTATGATGAAAGAGGCCACCTATTAAACCGCCAAAAATCATTCTCGCGAAAAAATTAGGAACATAGGTTGTCGAACCAACTCCATCGGAATAGAAAGTAACTCTTATACCAACAAACGCATCCTTGTCGATGTCTAACCATTTTTTATTGCTGTCAATTAAATTTTTACGAACCGTCACTGTAATATGGGAAGAAAGTTCTTTTCTTAATTTTTCAGCTGCCGATTCAATAGTGAAATTGCTTTTTATTTTCATATTTATTTTTTTTAAATTGATTTTAATATTTGAACAATTATAGAGAAGATAATACCAATAACGATTGCCATTAAAGCAGTTTTAAAAAAAGTCCCGAAACCTACAATAGAACTGTCCCGAAATTCTGTTATCATTTCCTCAACATTTCTCATTGCTTGTTTTCTAGCATTCTCCATCCATTTCTTTAAAATATCATCGTCAAAATGGTATGTTGAATATTCTTCTTTTGGTTTTTGCTCTTTGTTTTCATGGGTTTTCTTTTCTGTTTTTTTCTCCTGTTCTTGTTTTTTATGTTCGTATTGTTTTTGTTCTTCAGATTTCTTTGACTTTTCTTTATCTTGTTGGAAAGATTTAAACCTTAAATACTCTTTGTCATAACGAAGACGTGCCTCTTCGTCAGTTAATATTAATTTAGCCTCATTTATTTCCTTCATTTTTTCAGTTGTGTCCATTCCACGATTTTTATCTGGATGCCACTTCAAAGCCTGAGTTCTATAAGCAGACTTAACTTCAGCTAAAGAAGCCGACTGAGAAATTTCAAGGATAGCATAATAATCTTTGAACATATTAGTCTTTATTTAGCTTGTCCTTGTTTTTAAAAATATCCCCTTCACCTTCCTGTTTCTTTTTAGCCCAAATCGCTCTAATGCCAAGAATTGCTGCTACAAAAAGTCCAATACTTATTAAGACGCCTGCTCCAGGAATATATGGCCACAATCCTAAACATAGAAAACCAATAAATCCAATTATAATAGATAAAATAATTTTTACACCTGTATTCATTTGTAAATGTTTTATTTCCTACTCTTATGGCTTTTCAGAAAACGCCCCGTTTTTTTCGAGTGGGTTCTGGTCTCCACTTTTTAATCATTATTTTCTGTCACTTTGGGTGGTCAGCCCTCTGGCTTTCGCGGACCATCTTATTTTTTTAGTTTTCAACTTAACCATAACTAGCTTATACACGCTATAAAACTTCTCTTATTAATCCAAATCGGATGTATAGGAGCAGGTTCATTGCGTATGTACGAATATACGATTAATCTGTTTTTAAGGCCTTTTTTTGTTTTTTATCGCGGAATTCACACAAGGCACAACATTGCGTATTTTTGTAGCATGGAACCCATACGGAACAAAGTAAAAGAAAGCGGACTTATTCAATTGGATTTGGAAGATTTCTTACCCAAAGAAGCCCCTATGAGCTTGGATTTAAGTGAACAACTTTGGCAAGGGTTTGTGCTGAAAGAAAAAGAATTCAGATCCTGGATTAAAGAAACGGATTGGTCCATCTACGCCAATAAACCGGTGCGCATCCATTGTTCTACCGATGCGATCATTCCAACCTGGGCTTACATGCTCGTTACAGCAGCCTTATCGGAACATACCACGGATGTTATTTCTGGAAATGAAGTTGCCATGGAGCACTATCTAATTCGCAAGGCACTAAATAATTTAGCGTTATCGGATTTTGTGGATCAACGCGTCATCGTAAAAGGCTGCGCTAAATTGTTGGACCAAGAACATGCCTTGACACAATTAGTATTGGCCTTGAAACCTTACGTTAAATCGATGATGTTTGGTGAACCGTGTTCTACGGTGCCGATTTTTAAGCGTTAAGCTTCTTCTTCAACTGAGCCAGGTACCAAAATTCTTCCGCAGTGCTCACACACTAAAATTTTCTTCTTGGTAACGATGTCTAATTGACGTTGAGGTGGGATTTTGTTAAAACATCCACCACAAGATCCACGCATCACTTGAACTACAGCAAGACCGTTTTTAGCGTTGTTACGTAGACGAGAGTAGGCAAAGATTAATCGCTCTTCGATGTTCTTTTTAGCGGCCTCAGACGCTTTCATTAATTTATCTTCATCCTTCTGCGTTTCGCTAACAATATCGTCAAGCTCTTTTTGCTTGATTGATAAATCGGATTTACGCATCTCTAAACGAGCTTGCGCTTCATCAAGAATTTCTTTCTTCCCTTCGATTTTTAACTTCGCTTCTTTGCTACGTTTCTCGTGCAATTTGATTTCTAACTCTTGGTATTCAATCTCCTTGCTTAATGATTCGAATTCACGGTTATTTCGAACATTGTTTTGACGCTCTTTATATTTCGTGATTGCGGTTTCAGATTCTTTAGACGCATTTTTACGCTCTGCAATCTCATTATCCAATTCCTTAATTTCATCTTGAATTTTTCCAACACGCGTTTCTAAGCCGCCAATTTCATCTTCCAAATCACGAACTTCAAGGGGTAATTCTCCACGGATTGTTCGAATTCGGTCAATTTCAGAGTCAATTTTTTGAAGCTCAAAAAGTGAATCAAGCTTCTCGGCAATGCTAACTTCTTTTTTACTTGCAGTGGCCATATTCAAAGGAAATTTATCGGATTTGTATTATTTACAGTTAAACGGACGGCAAAGGTAGGAAATTTTTCCCTAATTATTTCAACTAATAATGCAGAAGTATATTGCTCACTTTCATAATGTCCAATATCGGCTATGATGATCTTGTTTTCTGCACCAAAAAACTCATGGTATTTGAAGTCTCCACTGATGAAAATGTCAGCGTTTTGTTGGATTGCCTGAGGTAATAGAAAACTTCCTGCGCCCCCGCAAAGTGCTACGGTACGTATGGGTTTATTCTGCAATGCGGTATATCGAATCAGCCCACAATTAAAGGCTTCTTTTAGTTGGGATAAAAACTCGAGTGCATCCATGGGTTCTGGAAGTTCGCCAATCATTCCGCTGCCTATCTGTGCGTTACTGTTTTCAAGGGCAATTAAATCATAAGCCACCTCTTCGTACGGATGCGCTCCCTTCATGGCGGAAAGTACCGGGCCAATGTTGTTTTTTTCAAGCAAATACTCCATTTTCGCTTCCTCTTGCTTGGTGGGGACATGCGCTTCACCGATACTTGGATTCGCTTTTTCATTGGGAGTGAATTTTCCAATGCCGACCGTAGTATAGCCACAGTTGTAGTAATTCCCAATGTTCCCAGCGCCGGCGGCACATACCGCATCATGTACGCGTTCTTCGGAGTCTACAGGCGTGTAGATAACCAATTTGAAAAGGGTATGTGGTTTAGGCTGAAGAATACGGCATTGACGAAGACCAATTGTTGACGCAATTTTTGAATTTACCCCATCGATGTGATTGTCCAGATTGGTATGTATTGCATAGATGGCAATGTCCTGTTTGATGCATCGATGCAAGATGCGCTCGATCTCCGTTGAAACTCCAATTCGTTTTATGCCTTTAAATAGAATTGGATGATGCACCACAATTACATTACTGCCTGTCTGTATGGCTTCTTCTACAATAGCCTCCGTACAGTCTAGTGCCACAAGCACGCTTGTGATGTCCATGCTTGGATCACCAAGTTGTAATCCTGAATTATCGTAATCTTCCTGAAGGTTTAGAGGAAATCGTTCTTCCAAATAAGCCGTGAGCTGAAATAGTTTCATTAAAATGTTTTTGAGATTCCAAGAGTGAATCCCATGGCATTTGCCTTGTGTATGTAGGCATTGTATTTACCATAGGTGTTGGAAAGTTGTTGTCTGTAAACGGCTTTCAAAATTATTCCCACACCTTTTTCTCCGGTATATTGCATTCCTCCCTGAAAATAAACTTGAAATACAGCCGAAGAAAAATCATTATTCTTGACTTTAAGAGTTTCCTTTTCGTTGGCACCCACCGCAGTCGACCAGTTTATTTGTTGGATGCTTCGGTTGAAAATCATTGGAGCAATTCCAGCGCCAACAAATACCCTAAATGAACTCCCGTATTGTAGGTTAAGTGCCAAGGGCAATCCAAGGTATCGGTATCGATTCGAATAATTTAAGCTGCTGTCGCTGTTAGGGTCATTAAATGCATATTGCTCGCCTTGCTGTAACCATAGCAATCCCGATTCAAAGCGCACCCATTTTCCCAAACCGGTTTGAATCCCTAGGCCATAACTCCATAAGGTTGACGGGGTTTCATTGGCTCGTTCACCCAAGGGAGTATTTAGAAATTCGGCATTAGGCACCAAGGTACGAAACGACTGATTTCGCGTGAATTCCAAAGCTACTTGGGTTGCCATTTTCTGTTGTGTCCACCCACTTTTTTTCTTTGGCTGCTGCTTGATTTCAAGTTGCCCATAGCTTGACTGACATGCAACAGTAAGGATAAGGCAGCACATAAAGAGGTATCTAATCATGGAGTAAATTTACGAAAGAATGCTTAACCTATATCAACAGGATTTTCCTAATTCAGCTTTACCTTTGTATTCTAAAAATAAATAAGAATTATGACAACTTGGAAAATTGACAACATGCACAGTGAAGTGGGCTTCAAAGTGCGACACATGATGATTTCAAACGTATCTGGAAGTTTTGCTTCGTTTGATGCAACCTTAAATGCAGCGGATGAGAACTTAGCAGATGCATCCTTTGATTTTTCTGCAGCAATCGATAGTATTCAAACCGGCGTTGCGGATAGAGACGGTCACTTAAAGTCAGGAGATTTCTTTGATGCGGCTGCTTATCCAACCTTATGGTTTAAATCGACTGAAGTAATTCAACACGGTGGTGAATGGAAAATTAACGGGGATATGACCATTAAAGGAGTTACACATCCAGTTACTTTGACTGCAGAATTCGCAGGAATCGCTGTGGATCCTTACGGACAGACTAAAGCAGGATTAACCATTACAGGTAAAATCAAGCGATCTGACTTTGGATTGACATGGTCTGCAGTAACTGAAGCTGGTAATATTGTGGTTGGCGACGAGATCACCTTAACGAGTGAAGCACAGTTCGTAAAGCAAGCATAAGATAAAGCTTTTCACATTCAAAGGGCCTTCGGGCCCTTTTTTTTTATACTAATTCGGCCAATTCAATCCACCGGTTCGTCTTGGTGTCTAGGTGTTCTACCACCACTCCGATGCGTTGCCCCAAACTCATGAGGTCCTCATTAGATAAATCACCTTTGGATAAAGCAGCCGTTAGTTCTTCTTTTTCGGTTTCAAGTAAGGCAATGTCTTTTTCTAGTTGATTGAATTCAATTTGTTCCTTATAACTCATTCGTTTCTTCTCGGAACTTTGTTTGTTTTCTTTCGGTTTTTCTACGTGAACTTCAGCTGTTTTTGGTTTGCGTTGTTCCATCCGATAAGCGGAATAATTCCCTGTAATATCCACAATCTTACCCTCGCCTTCAAATACAAATAAATGATCCGTTATCTTATCCATGAAGTAGCGATCATGCGAAATCACCACTAAACTTCCTTCAAACAAGGATAAATAACTTTCGAGCGCCGCCATGGAGAAAATATCCAAGTCATTGGTTGGTTCATCCAGTACCAAAAAATTGGGGTTCGCCATCAACACGCGAAGTAACTTCAATCGACGCTTTTCTCCACCGCTCAACTTTGAAACAAATTGATAATGCATATCTCTTGGGAAGAGAAAGCGCTCAAGTAAATGTGCGGCCGACAATTGCCTCCCTTTTTCTAAGGGGATGAATTCCGCGACTTCTTTTACAATATCTATTACTTTGGCATCCGCCTTGAATTCAATAATGTCTTGTGTATAGTGACCAAAAAACAAGGTGTCGCCCACCACGATTTTTCCGCCTTCAGGTGCTAATTCACCCAAAAGTAACTTGATAAATGTTGTTTTTCCTGTTCCGTTATTTCCAACGATTCCAAGCCGTTCTCTTCGTTGAAAGTTATAAGAGAATCCATCCAGAATTTTCTTTGAACCATAGGATTTCTTCACGTTATGGAATTCTACGATTTTCGTCCCTAATCGCTCCATTTTAATTCCAAGCTGTAATTCTTCTGAACCTACCTTTCTCGAGGCTGCGTTCTTGACATCTAAAAAGGCGTCAATACGCGCTTTTTGCTTGGTGCCACGAGCTTTAGGCTGTCTTCTAATCCATTCTAATTCCGTTCGGAACGTATTTTTAGCCTTCTCTATGCTGGATGCGAGTTGCTCTTGACGCTCTGCTTTTTTATAGAGGTAATAGGAGAAATTCCCATTGTATTTATAGAGTGTCTTGTCTTCAAGTTCAAGAATCACATCACACACTGCCTCTAGAAAATATCGGTCGTGCGTAACCATGAACACCGTAGCTTTACTTGCCGATAGATAGGATTCAAGCCATTCAATCATGTCTAAATCTAAGTGATTGGTGGGCTCATCCAGTACCAAAAAGTCGGCCCCCGCAAGCAATACTTTCGCTAAAGAGATTCGTTTTTTTTGTCCACCGGAAAGGGTTTTAATTAGGGAATCAGCATCTAATTTTAAAATCCCCAGAATTCGTGAAATTTCTGCTTCTGTTCCCCAACCGTCAATGGACGTTATTTCATTGCTGAGTCGTTCAACTTCATCATTGTCTTCTGCCGCTAAGGCTTTATTGTAGGCAGAAAGTAAGCCATGACTTTCGTTGTAATTATCAGAAACGATATCCCATACAGTCGACTCCGGGTTGTATTCATCCGTTTGATCCATCCACGCAATGCGTATTTCTTTTCGAAAAACTACCGTGCCGGAATCCGCCGATTCTTTGCCATACAAACAACGCAACAAGGTAGATTTTCCCGCTCCGTTTTTCGCAACAAGCGCCACCTTCTGACCTTGGTCGATTCCAAAGGTAAGTTGTTCAAATAGGATACGTTCTCCAAACGATTTGGAGAGGTTTTCAACGGAGAGTACATTCATGGTGTTTGTGCTTAACGCAAGCGATCGATCGAGTCAATGATTAGTTTGTCTCTTAGCACTCCCTTGTATCCAAAATATGTAAAAGGTAGTGTACAGGATAATATGTAAAAACCAATCCGTACCGAATTGTTGCTGTCTGAAGGTGCATCAACGAATAGGTACGTACTCCAGATAACGAACAGCAATACAAGGAATGCGTTGAGCATAAGCGTCAGGCGAGCAAGGCTAAGTTGACGATTGATTTTCTTGTACGACATCAGCGTGATAAAGAGTAAGAAAATCATGCCTATGGCAAGTAAAAATAAGGGGATCATTTCACTTGAAACAAACTTCTCTTCATTGTTAGTAATGTAATAAGATGATCGTCCAAACAAATCAACGGTGCTAACTTCTTGTCCACCTTTTGCTTCAAATTTCAAGAAATTTAATCCGGCAAATAGTGATCCAAACAGCGACATGGAAATCAAGAAGTGAATAGAATGAATGCGTCCTAACATAGGGTTATTTTCTACAAAGATAAGCGCTTATTTAATAAATAGGCATCAAGAATTACCAAGGCAGCCATAGCATTCACAATTGGAACCGCTCGAGGCACCACACATACGTCGTGTCGACCGCGAGGAGCAAGTGTTATTTGTTCACCTTCAGCGTTCATAGTTGTTTGATCTTGCATAATGGTGGCAACCGGCTTAAAGGCCACTCTGTAAAGGATGGGCATTCCATTAGACAGTCCACCCTGAATGCCTCCGGAGTAATTAGTCGCTGTATTAAATCCCTCCGTAAAGGCATCGTTATGCGCACTTCCCTTCATGTTAATGGCTTCAAATCCGCTTCCAAATTCAACACCTTTTACCGCATTGATTGAAAGCATGGCTTTACCCAGTTCCGCATGCAATTTATCGAATACTGGTTCTCCTAATCCAGCAGGTACCCCCTGAATAATTCCTCGAATCGCTCCGCCCAAGGTATCTCCTTCTACTTTGGTTTCTTCGATTAAGGCAATCATTTCGTCAGAGGTTGTTTGATCCGGACATCGAACTAAGGATTGATCAATATGCGCTGTACTAAAAAAATCTGTTGAATTAAACCGACAACTTCCAATTTGATCTACATAGGTTGAGAATGTTATTCCTACATGCGCCAATAGTTGTTCCGCAATTGCCCCTGCTACCACTCGACATACTGTTTCTCTAGCGCTTGATCTTCCACCTCCGCGTGGATCCCGGTGTCCGTATTTTTGGTCATAGGTAAAATCAGCGTGGGATGGCCGATATGCGGTATTCAGCTGTTTGTAATCTTCCGGACGTTGGTCATGATTTCGAAGGATGAATCCAATCGGGGTTCCGGTAGTTTTACCTTGATATATTCCGGATAGAAATTCAACTTCATCCCGTTCATTTCTCGGCGATACGAGTGCCGATTGACCCGGCCTCCGTCGATTTAATACGGCTTGTATTTTTTCGAAATCCAAGGTAACGTTCGGTGGGCATCCCTGAATAATTCCGCCCAACGCAGCACCATGCGATTCACCAAAGGTGGTTAATTGAAATAGCTTTCCGAAGGTTGAGCCTGACATGGCTCAAAGTTACGGCTTTTCAATGGGTTTCAAAAAATTGATGTTTCGTTTCAACCCCTGAAACCCTGTGCGTTTGATTGCGCTGTTTTTAAAGAGGATTTCAAAATGATCGGAGGTCAAGGCCTGCCATTCGTTCTTGTTGAGATTTAATAACTCAAAGTCAGGATTGAATCGTTTTTCCTGGTGTGCTTTGGAAAAGCGATTCCACGGACAAACATCTTGACAAATGTCACAACCAAACATCCAATTTTCCATAGATTCATTGAATTGTTGAGGGATGAGTTGATCTTTTAATTCAATAGTCAAATAGGAAATACATCGCGACGCATCGATTTGATAGGGGGTAGCTAAGGCGTTGGTTGGACAAGCATCTAAGCATTTCGTACACGTACCGCAATAGTCGCGCATGGGAGGATCTTGGGTGAAGGATAAATCTGAAATAATCTCCGCAATAAAAAAGAAACTACCTTCTTTTGGATGAATCAAATTGGTGTTTTTTCCAAGCCAACCCAAGCCTGCTTTTTTTGCCCAGGCCTTGTCCATCACCGGTGCTGAATCCACAAAAACCCTTCCTTGGATATCTCCGATTTCTTCTTTCATCGATTCAACAAGCAATTTTAATTTGTCTTTTATTACCAGATGATAATCTTCCCCATAGGCATATTTTGAGATTTTTGGGGCGTTTTCTGTTTGCGATTCGGAGGGATAATAATTCAGCAGCAAGGAGATTACGCTATTCGATCCTTCTACTAACTTGGTGGGGTCTAAGCGCTTATCGAAATGATTTTCCATGTAGGACATCTTTCCATGTAGGCCTTCCGATAACCACCGTTCTAATTTTGGTGCTTCGTCGGCTAAGAAACCCGCCGTTGAAAAACCACAATAAAAAAATCCGAGCTCGTTTGCTTTTTGCTTAATGAACGATTTGTATCGATCGGCATTCATGCTTAGAATAATCCACCTTGAAAATACCCCATATCTCTTCCGAGGTGTTTGTATGTTTTCTCCGTAACTTTTCTACCGCGTGGGGTGCGCATTAGGAATCCTTCTTGGATTAGAAAGGGTTCATATACCTCTTCCAAGGTTCCTGCGTTTTCACCAATTGCTGTTGCTATCGTTGATAATCCAACGGGACCTCCACTGAATTTATCCATGATGACTTTAAGTATCCGAATATCCATTTCATCGAGGCCGTTTTCGTCTACATTCAATGCTTTTAATGCAATTTCCGTAATGGCGTCGTCGATGGTTCCAGTTCCTTTTATTTGCGCGAAATCACGTACCCTTCGCAACAAGGCATTTGCGATACGCGGAGTTCCACGACTTCTACTGGCGATCATATACGCTGCCGTTTCATCGATTGGAATATTCAATAAGCTCGATGAACGTTCTACAATGTGTGTAAGTGTTTGTGCGTCATAATATTCAAGCCGCGAATTAATGCCAAAGCGTGCACGCAAGGGAGAGGTGAGTAATCCAGAGCGTGTGGTTGCCCCGATTAATGTAAAGGGGTTTAAGGTGATTTGAATGGTTCGCGCATTAGGCCCAGAATCCAATAAGATATCAATCACATAGTCCTCCATTGCAGAATACAGGTATTCCTCCACAACCGGACTTAAGCGATGTATTTCATCAATGAACAGAACATCTCCTTCGCTAAGATTGGTTAACAGGCCTGCTAAATCCCCCGGTTTATCCAATACGGGTCCGCTCGTCACTTTAAAGCCAACGCCCATTTCATTGGCAATGATGTTGGCTAGGGTGGTTTTACCTAAGCCCGGAGGACCGTGTAATAAGACGTGATCAAGGGGTTCGTTTCTAAGTTTAGCGGCTTTAACAAATACATGGAGATTCTCAACCACGGCCGGTTGTCCGGCAAAATCAGCAAGGGTTTTAGGCCGTAAGACCTTATCGTAATCTTGCTCTTGGTTTTCTGCTTGCTCTCTATAATCAAATGAATCTTCCAAAGGATATGCTTTAACTACAAAATTACCATTCCATTTGAATTGTAGGCCTAACTCTTTAAACGAAAATCAGATAGAAAATCACCCATGTTATCAAAGTGATAATCCGCTACGATTAATTTAGGATTTGGGACATGAGTTTTTTCAGGAATACACACAACGCTCATCATTGCCGCCTTTCCAGAAATCACACCATTCAAGGAGTCCTCGATTACAAGGCACTTGTTCGGTTTTACTGCAAGAGACTCGGCGGTTTTCAGGTATACATCCGGATGCGGTTTTCCATACCGTTCAAACTCTGCAGAATGCACGGCGTCAAAATAAGGAGCAATGCTTAGGTATTTGAGAACGGCATCAATTAAACGTTGGGGTGATGAAGTTGCTAATCCGATTTTTATATCCGTTTTACTCAGGTAATTAAGGGTATCAATAACACCGGGTAAGGGATATGGGTTTTCTGAGATTAAAACTACCATTCGATCGATGATTTGATTTACCACTGAATGAATGTCATCAATCCCCCATTGGTCTTCATGATTCCAATATTCAACCACTTGGTCAATTCGTAATCCAACGGTTCGTTGAAAATCATGGGCAGTTAAGGTGCTTCCTAAGGAGGCAAACACATCGAACATGGCGATTTTCCAAAGTGGTTCGGAATCAATGAGCACGCCGTCCATATCAAAAATGACCGCGTCAAAATGTACCTGATTAATACGCATTATCGAATAAATAAGCGTACTTTTTCGATTCTTCGTTCACTAACTTCTTCAATCACCAAGCGAATGTCGTTGTTGAGGTCCAGGGTGGTGTCTTTTTCAGGAATTCGTTCGAGGCGATAGGTTATAAGACCACCGAGTGTGTCGTATTCTTCTGATTCAGGAAGAGTAATTGGATAGTGTTCGTTGATGTAATCGATTTCTACACGAGCAGAAAACATGAATTCTGTATCAGATATTTTTTCCTCTAACCAATCTTCTTTATCGTGTTCATCTTCGATGTCACCGAAAATCTCTTCGATTACATCTTCTATGGTAATGATCCCTGCGGTTCCTCCGTATTCGTCAGTGACAACAGCAATATTTCCGGTTTGTTTTGAAAAGGTTTCCAATAATTCTCTTCCTGAGAGCACACCAGGAACAAATCCAATGGGTTTTAATATTTGAGTTATCGATGTAGGATTGCTAAAGAAATCGAAAGAATGTACATATCCAATGATGTTGTCAATAGAGTTTCTGTAAATAACGATTTTGGATAAGCCTTTTTGTTGAAAAAGTGCAAGGGTAGATTCCATCGGTTCACTCACTTCAACTGCAATGATTTCAGTGCGAGGAATCATACAATCTCTGGCTTTCACGTGATTAAATTCTAACGCATTTTGTAAAATAGTCATTTCATGCTTTAATTCTTGTTCCGGCGCAATGCGGGCATTCAGGTCCTCTACATAATGTTCTAAATCTACTTTCGAGAATACTTTTTCAGACGATTTCATTTTAGAACCCGTAGCTTTTAATAAGAGTAAACTTAAAAACAAGATGAATTGGGTTGGTAGGTAAAGAATAGTATAAACAATCAGTAAGGGGTAGGTTCCAATGTTTAAGAAGCGGTTCGGATTTATTGATGCAATGGCTTTCGGGAAGAACTCTGCTCCAATCAATACAAGTAGGGTAGAAAGGATGGTTTGAATAATCAAGATTAATACCTCGTTTTCTATACCCCAAATGTGATTAGATTCTCCTATCAATAATTTACCAAAGGTGATACCGTATACAACCAAAGAAATGTTGTTCCCGAGTAACATCATGGCAATCATGGTGGATTGATTGCGGTAAAATATAGCATTAACTCGTCCCCTAAGGCTTCCACGTGTTCGTTCTACTTCAATACGCAATCTATTTGAAGACAAATACGCCTGTTCCATGCCAGAAAAAAACGCGGAACCGATTAAGGATAATATAAAGAGAATGATGTAAAGTTGTTCACCCATTAGATTACGTCTTTTCCAATATCACGTCGAAAATACGCATTTTCAAAAGATATTTTAGAGATTCCCGCATAGGACCTATCCAATGCTTGTTCAAGGGTTTTTCCAAAAGAAGTAACGGCCAAAACCCTTCCTCCATTGGTGATTACTTGAGGACCGTCAGAGCTTGTTCCCGCATGAAATACTAAGGCGTCTGTAACGGAATTGAGTCCATAAATTATTTTGCCCTTTTCATAGGCAGCAGGATACCCCCCAGAAACCATCATCACAGTGGAAGCGCAATGCTCAGAAAATTGTACATCTCTTTCCGATAGGGTTTTGGTGGCTACGCCCTCTAATAAATCTAAGAGGTCTGATTTTACGCGAGGAATTACAACTTCTGTTTCAGGGTCACCCATGCGGCAATTATATTCAATCACGTAGGGATCTCCTTTCACATTGATTAATCCAAAAAAGATAAATCCGCGATAATCAATCTGCTCTTTTTTAATTCCTTTAACCGTTGGTATAATAACTTGGTTAAGCACCTTATCCATAAAGCCAGCATCTGCAAATGGTACCGGAGAAACTGCGCCCATTCCACCTGTGTTCTCCCCTTGATCTTGCTCTCCAATGCGTTTGTAATCTTTGGCTTCCGGCAATAATTTAAAGGAGATTCCATCGGTAACCACAAAAACTGAAAGTTCAATGCCTTTTAAAAATTGTTCAATCACCACTTTTTGTCCCGCACTGCCGAATTTTTCATCCAATAGGATTTGCGTGAGTTCGTCCTCCGCAGTTTTTAAGTCCTCAATTATTAACACACCTTTGCCTGCGGCGAGCCCGTCTGCTTTCAAGACGTATGGTGCTTTCATGTTTCGTAGAAATTCTATGCCTTCCCGCAGGGTTTGAAGTGTAAATGAACCATATTTCGCGGTAGGTATTTTATGACGCTGCATAAACTCTTTAGCAAAGGTCTTACTGCCTTCCAAGGCAGCACCTGCTTGGGTAGGACCAATCAGCGCGACCGAGGACAGGGATGGGTCTTTTTTGAAAAAATCTGCAATTCCCATAACCAAAGGTTCCTCAGGGCCAACGATAACCATTTCTATTTTATGGTCAATTACGAAGGTTTTTACCGCGTCAAAATCTAATACATTCAAATCTACGTTCTTCCCATATTGCTTGGTTCCCGCATTTCCCGGGGCAATAAAAAGCGACTCCAACATGGAGCTCTGAGCGATTTTCCATGACAAGGCAGATTCTCTACCTCCTGAACCAATTAATAATACCCTCATGCCTTGCAGTGCGTTAAAATGGATTCAAACAGGGCTAATCCATCACGGTTGTTTAATGTGGCATCTGCAGCTCGTTCCGGGTGAGGCATCATTCCAAATACATTTTTTGATTTGTTTGTGATCCCGGCAATATTTAATAGCGATCCGTTGGGATTGTTCTCGGGGTCAATCTTTCCATCTACCCGACAATATTGAAATAGGATTTGCTCATTATCCTGCAATTGTGCAATCGTTTCATCGGAAGCATAAAAACGTCCTTCACCGTGTGCGATGGGAATTTTATAAACATCCTCCATGGACAGTCCAGCCGTGATTGGGGTCTTCGATGAGGCGGGTTTTATGTAGACATTCTTACAGATAAACTTTCGATCGGTATTGTGTAGTAATGCTCCAGGCAACAATCCACTTTCGGTTAAGATTTGAAATCCATTACAGACACCAAGTACATAACCACCTTGGTTTGCGTGTTTAATTACCTCAGTCATAATGGGAGAGAATTTGGCAATGGCACCAGATCTTAAGTAATCTCCATAGGAAAATCCACCCGGAAGGACTACCATATCAACACCTTTTAAATCCGTGTCTTTATGCCAAAGAGAAACAACTTCTTGCTTCAATAAGTCACCTAGCACGTAAATCATATCTTGGTCGCAATTCGAACCGGGAAATGTGACTACACCAAACTTCATATCCTTAAATTAGGTTACAAAGGTATTAATTCTTACTGAAGCTGATTAAGAAAAGTAAACTTAAGCAGGCCAAAGAGTAAGAAAATATAAAATAGCAAGGAAGACGCAAACGTCAGACGTTTTGATAAGAGCGGATAGGTGAAAAGGATGCTCATGGGAATGATAAAATACTCAATTTTTAGGGCGGGTTCAGCAAGGAAAATACAGAAAAATAAGGCGGAGAAGATTCCGATTCCGAGCGTATTTATAAGTTGAAGCTCCTTCTTGACTCGATTCCCGGCAGTAGATAATTTTCGTACTACGCCAAATAAACTAATCACAAAAATACTAATTAGTATGGCCATGTTAATGGCGTGATTTAGAGTGAAATTCCGAATGAAATCATTCCAGTCAAACGAGTAATACGGGTAAGAAAAGCCGAATAAATAAGACCTGCTAATTAGGTATAAGAACGGAACCAAACACCCCAACATGTAAAAATAGAATTCGCGAATAAGAAAGGGTCGAAATATTAAATAAAGTATAACACCAAAAGGAATGAGTGTAATTAAGGGTGGATATACCGTTGCGGCTATGCCAATAAAAAATCCTGCATTAAAAATTCGTGCCGCGCCATCCTTATTTTGGTTTAGTTGTAAAAATTGATAGAGCCCAAGAATAATCACGGTAGACGCCAAATGTAAGCCATTGAATTGATAAAAATTCATCGATATGGCAGATAGAACCACGAAATTTAGCGCGGGTAAATAGGTGTTTTTTTCATTTAATTCCGAAGAATTGAAGGTGAAGTTTAATAGGATGGCATTGAGTAAAACCCAACATCCAGAAAGGATTTCATATCCGAGGTTCGCATTTCCCTGCTTGATGGTATGGTTACCCCACCACCCAAAATCAATATCTAGCGGTCCACTAGGTGCAACATTGAGGTGATAAGCAACATGAAACCCAAGCACTACAAATGGCAGGAAAAATAGCACTAAGGGTCGATTATCCCCAAAAAATCGAATCATAAGACGAAATTAATCATTTCTTGTTGAACCTTTTATTTTAACTTTATAAGTTTCTCCCCATAGAAATTGAATAAAATTATATATTTGTTACCTTTCAAAATAAGCGCTATGTCAAACCTAAAAACAAGATATTCTGATGCAGAGCTCGACGAGTTTAAAGCATTAATCAATAAGAAATTAGAGGAAGCTCAAGTCGATTTTAATTTACTGAAAGGCTCGCTTTCTCACAACGATGACCATGGTACAGATGATACGGGTAGAACCTTTAATATGATGGAAGATGGTTCGGAGACTTTGTCAAGGGAAGAAGTTGCTCAATTGGCTGCTCGTCAAGAGAAATTCATTCAGAGTTTACAAGCGGCCTTGGTCCGAATTCAAAATAAAACCTATGGCATTTGCCGAGTTTCTGGGCAATTAATTCCAAAGGAGCGTTTACGCCTTGTTCCGCATGCTACCATGAGTATAGATGCTAAAAACGCACAAAAGAATTCGTGAGTAGAAAATATTGGGCAGTTGTAGCAATTCTCGTGATCTTATTAGCAATAGATCAGTGGGTAAAGATTTATATTAAATCTAGTTTTTCCCCGAACGAAACACAGTATGTTTTTGGGAATTGGTTTGCCTTACATTACATCGAAAATCAAGGCATGGCCTTCGGTACAACACTTGGTGGTTCCATCTATGGTAAGCTCGCCTTGAGTATTTTTAGAATCGTTGCGATTGCCGGAATTGCCTATTACATTTGGAGGGAAGTTAAGAAACACATCGCTTGGCCTCAGTTGATTGCCTTAACTATGATATTAGCGGGTGCCACTGGTAATTTAATTGATTCGATGTGCTACGATTTTATTTTCCCCTTTAATCCGTGCGATAGTTTTAATCAATTAGAAGGATCCGGAATTAAAATGGATTGTGATCAATACGGGATTTCATTCCCTGTAGAGGTTAGAAACAAGGGGTTTTTATTTGGAAATGTAGTAGATATGTTCCAGTTTGATGCCTATTGGCCCACATGGATGCCATGGTTGGGTGATAAACCGGTTTTTCCCGCCATTTGGAATGTGGCTGATTCCTGCATTTCAATTGGAGTTGGTTTAATGATTCTATTCAATCGAAAAAGCTTATTTTCTTTCAAGAAATCCTCCCAATCGGAAGCCTAGAAATTCCACTTCATATTTCGGTCATCTAACAAGGCAAAGGATACCTTATAGTTGAAATTAAGCGTTGATTTGTTGCCATCCGATGCGCAACCGTAGATTCCAATACGCAGTCTTCTTCGGGACAGTTTAAAGCTTCTTTCTAATCCTGCGAGTAATTCGTAATGTTGATACTTATGTTCTTGAACATACATAGCCCCACCACCAATTACTAAACCAATGCGCGTTTTCTTCATGAATGGGATTTTATTTAATAGGGCCCCATTGTCGTGATGCACAAAATGTGCTTCATGTACCCAGCTTTTTGTAGGAAGCGTTGTATCTAAGCCTTGAAATGAATACAAGGGATTGGAAAACCATATCGGATCGGATCTGCGCTGATACCTCAAATCCGGCTCTCGAACATCCTTCATGCTAAGAAATGTTCCCGTAAGGAGCCGATAACTGGTGTTGCCTAATAACCCTAATTTGAAATTCTGCTGAATGGCAAAACTCAAATAATCATAGTTGATATCGCTCCCAAAAAGTCCCGACACTCCTTTTTTGTAATAAATACTAAAGGTAGGCCACGCCGAACCAAGAACAACTTTTCTGTACGGTTCGCGCATATAACGTTGCTGCGGAACATACGATAAATCAAAAGAAACGATAGAGGCTTGATATGGGTCAAAGGCCATCGCACTGTCGTTTGGAATAAAATTGTCCGCAATTTCCAAAAATTTGAAATCTTTTAAACTTCGGCGCTCTGCGATGTTAATGTTGGCACCCGCATAGAGGCCATTCACCAATTCATAGTTTAAACCAATATTTAATTGTGTTGCCTCAATAAAATTATTCCTGCGATAAATTTGAGTAATGGCATCATAGCCTCGGATTACATCGAATTCATGACTGAGAGAAGCCGAAATATCACCTTGATGAAAGGGGTCGAAGCGATACTTATTCCAAATCACTCCTTTGGGATCTTGATTTAAAAAGCCGTATGAAAGCCTCGTGTAAAAATCATATGTACGTTGATTTTCCCATTTTTTAAAATAATAAAAACTGGGTGCAACACGCGGGCCACCAATACCGATCGGTTGTACCATGGTTGCTAAAGAACCGAACGATAATTGCTGACGTTTCACCCGATTTCTGTGATCTACGCCAAACCATAAAATTTTTAATGCAGTGATTTTATTAAATACGGCATCCACAGAATCTAAGTATTCCTTTTTACTGTGCGCTTCTTCAATGCTATCCTTTACATAGATAAAGCGTTTTTCTTCCTCACTTAATCCGATGGCGCGAGTTTGCCCCCAAAATGTACTGTCTTTTTCATACGCCGTTTGTTCGGTAATTGCGACTTCGGTATTGAAAAACTTTGGTGAAAAATTCGGTTTAAAATTGTACTTGGAGAATAAAGCGACGGTGCTTGCATTGGATGTTTCCGATTTATATTTGACCCCGTAGGTAAGGGTTTGTTTCGTTAGAACACATAGGCTATCCCCTGGATGATCAAATTCTTGATCGACCTGAAACCGATCGTAAATTAAAAGATTTCCCTTATTCATGGTGAGGGACAATTTTTGTACGAGCCATAGGCTGTCAATTACCCAAATGTATCCTTCAAGGGTTGTGGTTGCTGTATTTCTTGGAATAATCTTAATTCGAGAAATCATTCGCCCATTTTCTTCATATTTTTCTTCCAATCGATACTTGTAGGAAAGAATCCCCGGTATTGAAATCGGAGAACTGATCGGCGTTTGATGAAGGTCGTCTAAATGAAGTAAATTTTCAAAAAAGTTGAAATTACTTTTCACCGTAGTGGTGTAGTACAAGTTTTGGGCGTTGCCATACAAATCATAGGCATTTCGAATTTCTTTGACCTTGTTTGGTGGGGCATAAGAACGATTCATTTGAACTTCAACCAAATTCATTCGGTTGCTTATGGTGTCTTTTGGCCCCTCAAAGGTTGGCTCTTCATTTTCCTCTTTTTCTTTTTCCTTCTGCTTTGGAAAATCCAGTTTTTCACTTGCCTTGATATAAACGTCCACCGTATGTGGATAGTTCCATGGATTGATGGAGTCCCTTTTATTAACCACTTTCAACATGATCTCTCTTCCGGGATTTGACTTTTTTGCCGTAACAATTACATCTTCTACATCTTTAACATTTGGAGGGAAGAGTTTATAGGTTTTTATCACATCCGCATCGCGAAGTCCTAAATAATATTCTCGGTCTTCATATCCAGTTGCGGTAACCACCAGATAATATTCTCCAGGCATTAATCCCATTTCAAAGTACCCCGCCACATCACATACGGTGCGCAATGAAGGGTCATTTTTTACATAAAGTTTAGCGTAGGGTATAGGTTGCTGCTTTTCATCAACAACCGTCCCTTTCAAAAACCGTTGACTAAGGCCTGAAAAACTTAGGATTAAAACAAGAAATAGGAGATGAATACGCACCATGTATTAGACAATCAACTATGTGATTTGTTACAAATTATCTTGTTTCTTTTGTTGCTCATTTAAAAAGGCTTCATGCTTCGCCATACGAGCCATCATCCATTTCTTCATGAAATACATACCCACAGCAACCAAGGTAAAAACATAATACCCAACCCACCGGTCAAACCCTTGAGTGAATCCATTGTAAGTCACTACAATAAAGCTAATGGCAGCTACAGCAATCCAAAAATAGCCCATAATCAAATTATACGTTTTCATGCATTTGGTATTAAAGTTCTTCTTCTTTTTCAATCACCACGTTCCCTTGTGGTTTTAGTATTTCGTACCTACTAAAGTCTTGTTTCGTTTTTAATCCCTCGCCCATAAACTTACCTTTTGGTGAGAAAATATATACTCGTTTAGGTGTAAATATCATGCTGTCTTTTTGTTGCCAATAGAGCACCTCGGTTTTTAAGGTTTGCTTCTTTTGATAATTGTAAAGACGAACAGAATCCTTTACCATCAGTTGATTCTTAGAGTGGTTAATCTTCCCGTATTTTGCCGTTAGGGTAGAAATTATTTCTCCATTTTTTCCATAAAAATTAACGCGAAGGCTGTCTCTAAGGTGCGTAATATGTTCAGGAGAACGATAGGTTTCTGCAAAACCCGCACGAAGTGCTACTCGGGCAAACCCTGAGTCGCTATATACCATGTGAAAGTCTACAATTACTTCATCGGGAGATTTGGGGTTAAAACTAACTCGTTGTACGTCATCCATATTGTTTTCACAGGAAATCAATAATAAGAGGATGTTTAAAAGTAAAAATATGCGGAACATTTAGTCCATTTTACGTTTTCTGAACCAACGTTCAAAACTTGCCGGCGATAGCGTGGCATTCAGCTGAAACGCAACGAAGTTTTCTTGTAAACTGTTCGTGGTGAATGTACCGCGCTGACCCAATGTACAGGAAAAGTTGATGGATGAGAATGATTGCTGCGCTAAGATTGGAATCCCTAATCCAAGTGTAATTCCTTGTTCCTTAAATGCATTGTAGCTTGCATCTCGATAAGGTAAATTGCCGTAATAGGCCCCTAAACGATACGTGAATTTGTTAAAAAAGCCGAGCGTAGCGATATTCTCATATAAAAACCGTTCAGGTCTAAACTCTATACCCACAGCATAGCGTTGAGCGGGTATGGATTGCGAAGCCATCGAATCATAGCTGGCTCCATCGAATGCATACGTATACGCCTCATTATGTTGATATTGCAAGGCAAGTGTAATTTCTGGGTGTAGCGTTTTAGTTTTTACTTTTCGGGGGTTAAGTCCAATGCGGTATGCCGCACCAAGCGCAATGGATTGTCCTTGACCGACAGATCCCGTATATGAATTGGAGAATAAGGTGTCGTATCCACTGGGTGAATTTAAGTTAGACGCACTGTAAAAAGAACGTTCTAATTCACTCTTTAGAGCGAGGCTCGGTTTGTACGTGATTCCCATCCGAACATCACCTTTTGAACCAATGCGTTGATAAAAGGCAGCTCCTAAGTCAACACTTAGTGCATTTACGGTTATTAGTTCTTCGAAGATTCCGCCGGACGCGTTGGTACCTTGAATTAATTGACTGATTCGTTGGTTTTTAACCGTACCAAAATTATACCCCATTTGGGTTCCAAAGGCAAGATAGGTTCCTTTTCTTACGATGGGAGCATAAGTGCCACCGATAAAAACTTGATTGATGTAGCCTCCTCCTTGGTATGTATTTCGAATGGAATCTAATCCTGTAAAGACTTTTTCACTTAAATAGTATCCTTTTGCAGAAAGCGGTTTGAGACCAAAGGCCATTCCAAAATGCTTTTTAAGTCTAAAGCCGAGGGCAATATGGGTTAGATTACCGTTTGGCCTAATGTCTTTATCACCGGATTGATCATAAAAGGAAATGCGCTGACTAACACCAATAGAATATAAGGTATTTCCTTTGCTCAACGACGCATATGATGCCGGATTTAAGTAATTTAACTGACCGGAGTCTAAGAACGGGGTAAAAATATTACCCATTCCTGAATAAATGCCGTGATCGTTTAATTGATGATCCCCGATACCGTAGGAGGTGAGTGGGTGAGAAGTTAATTGTTGACCAAAAGAAAATGCAGCGTTTAAACTAATGCAAAGTATCAGAAGAATGTTGATGTAGATATAACGCATAAATCCCTTTTAGGGTTAGATTTTCGTCCACAAAGATGTCATTTTTTTGTCCCAAATCAAAATAATGCGCGTCGCCACCGGTGAGATAAATGATTAAATCCTCATAACGATTGTTAAATTCCTCAATTCTCCAGTTAATTTCCGCTTTTACACTTCCCATCACACCACTGTGTATGCTTCCTTCAGTATCCGTTCCGATTACATCCCAAGCGGTTGTGGGGTTTAATAAAGGGAGTTGTGAAGTATGTTCATGTAAACTATGGTATCGTAAGGAAATGCCCGGCGATATGGATCCGCCATGATAGGTTCCCAAGGCGTCGATGAAATCGAATTTAATGCACGTTCCAGCATCGATCACCAAGATATTTCGGGAGGGGTGATGCTGATGCACAGCGGCTATATTGCACAGGCGATCAATTCCCAGGGTGTTTGGAGTTTTGTAGGCATTGGAGAAGGGAAGAGGATTCATGTTAGTGACGGAGTAAACCTGGCATCCAAGGGCAATTAAGTCCTGTTGAAGTTGAAGTTCACCTACATTCGCTATAACCACCATATCTTCGGGGCTAAGGTATTTTCCTAGGGCAGCACGTTCTTGAAATCGATTGGTTTGCACCAGCTGATTACCTACGAAAGCACCCAATTTAATGTGTGTGTTGCCACCATCTAGAACAAAAACCTTGGTTGATTGCATGAATCAAAGGTAGGAAAAGCATTACAATTCCGGGTGAGTTTGATCACTTTTCGAATCCTTAAATTGAATTTGAATAAACAAAAAACCCTGACCGCAGCGAACAGAGTCAGAATTATTTAAAAACCCGAAGTATGTTTAATGAAATCTCTACCTTTTCCCGATTTAAATCCTTTTTCATTCACAATCGATTCCGTATTTGTCTGAAATGTTTGCGAATAAATCAAAACTCAAGGTCCTTTTCCTTTGGTACATTGACCTAATAACCTTTCATTATATTGAATAAATTTCTCTTTAATTTTCTATACACCGAAAGTGTACTATAAGGTTTTCATTTTAAGTTTGTAAGAATTGATTTCCAATGTTTTATACCTTTGTACAAAAGTGTAAGGTTATGGGAGTTTTACTTTTATTGGTGTCCAATTTTTGTCACTTGGAACATTAACAAAATTGTTGATATATTCTTTTTTGAATTTGTAAATAAATCCTCCATCAATGAAAAATGCAAAATCATCAACAATAACCCCATTAGTCCCAACAGGAGCACTTGATGATTGAGGTGTTTGAATTTCAACCTTATGGTCATTGTTGTTTGAATATGCAGGGCCAATCGCATAAATCATAAAACCAAAGGAAGCCATCATCATGGATGAACCAACCATCAGTTTATACCAATTTTCTTTGACAAATGTTTTCATAGAATATGTTTTAATGTTTGAATAAAAATAATCAAATAGGATTTGAAATTTATGGTCATTTGAAAAATATGACACTATTAAGTATGTTACCTCCAGGGAACCGTGCGCAAGGACACAATGGAAATTAAAGTTTGGTAATAAACAAAAAACCCTGACGCTGCGGTCAGGGTTTTAAGTGTGGTACCTCCAGGAATCGAACCAGGGACACAAGGATTTTCAGTCCTTTGCTCTACCAACTGAGCTAAGGTACCAGCCCATATTTGGATTGCAAAGGTACACTATTTTTCATTTTTTCAAAATTTTGTTAGGATTTAAATGCATCTGCGTACCTGTTAAAAAGTTTAAAATTTTTGAAAATCATTTTTTTCTTCCTTAAAAAAATAACATATTTGAATATGTCATAACCCACAGCGGTTTTCCCAAAATAATTTTTAAGCATTTAATAGTAGGTTTTTAGCCTAACGGGCAAGCTATGTTTTGTTTGTTCCGCAGTTAAAAAAAGTTCTTTGACATCTTGGTTGGTCGTCAAGAGTTACTCTGCGCAGTGACTTTCCAACACGTTTTGGCCTCATATTGAGGCTCTTATTTACTTATTAATCTTAATTTTTTTTACTTATGACACATTTAAAGCCTGTTTTTGGATCTGAAAAAAACGTAAAATTGATCCGTCGTCGCGTAGAAATTGGAGAAAATCCAAATTCAGTTTCCGGAAAAAAGTTTGAACTTCAATTAGACTATGACGCAATGTTTGAAGCGTTCAAAAAAATGACCGAACAAATCCCAGCAGCTCCTGGAATTTTGATGGTCTCAGGAATTACCCCTCAAGGTAAATTAGAGTTTGTTAAATTAATAAAAGGTGATTTTAGTTTGCAGACTTCGTTTAGAAATGGTTCGTTAAAACTACGCCTAAATGAGTTTTTGACAATAATGGAGCAAAAAAAATATCGACAAATACAGGTTCAACTTGCCATCGCAAGTTGAACCTTTTTTTTTGCCTTAGTTTTTTACTACCGTGCCTAAGCGTAATTTCACATTAGCCGCTTTTGCGATTTCAAACAAATCCACCAGTTTTTGGGCTTGTGCATTCTTATCAAAGCGTACTACAACGATGTCATCATTTAGTGCTTTTGTCCGTGATACCAATTGCGACATCAAGGCTTCGTCGTTGTCAATGATTTGATTTTCAAGATCTTTGTCAAAACAATAAATGTACTTATCATCCACATATTGTACGGACAGCGTTAAGTGAGATTTATTGGTTTTAAGCGTCGTATTCGATTCGGGTAAAGGAACCTTAATAACGTTAGGATTAGCAAGGGTTGAAATAATCAAAAAGAACAAGAGCAAAAAGAACATGATATCGCTCAAGGCTCCAGTGGCTACCTCAATGTGCCGACGTCTATTTCTGTTTAATGCCATGATTATGGACGAGTTAGTTTCGTGAATTTAAGGATTACCTGTTGCATGCGTAAGGTATTTGAATCAATCACTGAGTTCAAAATGTGATATCCCGCATAGGCGATTAATCCAACAATAAGACCCGCAGCAGAAGAGAACATTTTCTCATAAAGTCCTTCAGAGATGATTCCTATAGAAACATTCTCTGTTTTAGAAATATCGTAAAATACGGTAATTACACCGGATATCGTTCCGATAAATCCAATGGTAGGTGCAATACCAGCAATCAATCCCAAATGGCCTAAGTTTTTATCCATCTTACCAATTTCAATATTGGCGATTTTCTCCATGTTAGCTTCTACTTCATTAGGTTTTAAGCTACTTTCTATACTTTCTAATCCTTCCTTAACAATTGAAGCATACGCACCGTCTTGGTTTTTAACCATACCCATGGCATCAGCAATGTTACCTTTTTCAAGGTGTGGCTGCATATTATCCACCAATTTGGCATCAAATTTTACCATTCTTCGGATATATAGAATCCGTTCGTAGATTACATACAAGGTATAAAACAAGAGAATCCCCAGAGGTATAATAAATTCCCAAGGAATTGGCGGCATTCCACCACCTTTATTGGTTGTTGCAGCGGCATCTTCTCCGCCACCAATGCTGTTGTCTTGGGCCAGCATTGCAAGGTTGAAAACAAAAATTCCAAATAGGGTTAAAAACAATTTCGCGTTATTTCTCATGATCGTCAATATTTTGTCACGCTAAATTAACAAGCATTCCATGACCCAATTTGACCCGCGAGTTTAGATTTCCACATTGAAATGTTATTGAAGCACCGCCAAACAGTAAAGCCAACTTCGGTTGGCTTTACTGTTTGCGCGCATTGGGACTAAAAATATCGTACCGGACGAATGTGAAATAATTCGTCTTTACTTTTAACACAAATGGATGCCGTATTGAAGAATCGGGAGAAGGCACCGCTTGACGTTTCATCATCATAGGACGTAGATGCCCAATAATGAGAGGAATAATCTGATGAGAAATTCCCGATGCTGTGTCTTTTTTCAAATATTAAGTTGAGCTCATTGATACTGGGTAAGAACCAATCATCATAGTAATTTATTTTAACGTCATTACAAAATCTTGCGGCTGTCGCGCTATCTGGATAGGCATTAACAATTGCTTCAGTATTTGATTTCCCAAAACCAATATCGCTGGAAGTTAATCCGCTTAAATTTACTTGGGTTAATCCAAAGGACTTCAACCCATGAAGGTCCTTTTCTGCTACAATGATGCCATGTGTCTCTCCGATTACATATCCTTTTTCATTGGGGGTGAAAATATGCAAAACGATTCCCCCACCGTATTTTTCTCCTTCCATTGGTGTTTTGAATTTCGATTTTTGGCAAGCAGAATTTATAAGAATTAGAATTAAAAGAAATGCAACTTTATTTGCATACGAGAGAATATAGCTAGCCTTTGCTAGCGTGTAGCTTGTGTTCTTCATGACAATAAAATTTAGGGTTTGTTTTATGCATAACGGACCCATTACTTATCGGTTGCCATTAGGTCAAAAAAAAAGCCCCGATTTCGGGGCTTTATAATCGTATGCTAACGCTTAGTGCTTTGATAAATAATCAGCTACTCCGTCGAAACTAGGTTTCATGGCCGCTTCTCCTTTAACCCAATTCGCTGGACAAACTTCACCATGCTCTTCGAAATATTGCAAGGCATCTACCATACGCAATGCTTCATCAACGTTTCTTCCTAAAGGGAAAAAGTTAACTAATTGATGCATCACAGTACCAGATTTGTCAATTAAAAACAACCCACGGTATGCAATCATTGGTCCGCTCGCCGTTAAGGCACCTTCCATGTCATACTCATATTCACCGGCTAATACACCAAACGCTTCTGATATAGTTTTAGATGTATCTGCAACAATCGGGTAAGTTACTCCTTCAATTCCGCCTTTATTTTTAGGTGTTTGTAACCAAGCCCAATGCGATTCCTCGGTATCTGTTGAACACGCAACAACTTTTACTCCACGCGCCTCGAATTCTCCTAATGCACTTTGAAATGCATGTAATTCAGAGGGACAAACAAAGGTGAAATCTTTTGGGTAAAAGAAGAACAACACATGGTTTTTACCTAAATACTGATCTAATGAGAAACCATTTATAATCTCTCCACCATTTACCACTGCTCCTGCTTTGAATGATGGAGCCTTTTTTCCTACTAAAACTGACATGTTATTTTAATTTATTAAGTTACTGTATACAAAGGTAAAACAAACCGAATTAGGTTCTGTTCAACCAAATGAAAACTATGTTAATTCTCAACAAAGTTAAGCATCCTTTGTTATCAATAAAATCAAAATAAATTATATTCACATAAATACTATCTATGATTTCCTTGCAGCAAATGCGATATTTAGTTATTCTCAGTGAAGAATTACAATTTTCACGAGCCAGTGAGCGCTGTTTTGTAACCCAACCCACCTTATCTATGCAGGTTAAAAAAGCGGAGGATCAATTGGGGTATGCCGTATTTGATCGTGCATCAAGTCCGCTTTCGCTTACGCCATATGGGGCAGAGCTTATTCCTATTCTTCGTGAGATTTTATCAGAAAACGAGAATCTTAGGCTGCTTAATGATCGCATGGCAGGAAAAATTAAGGAAGAGATTAGGGTAGGTATAATTCCTACCGTTTCGGTATACATGTTAACTCGACTGTTTTCCTTGTTTTCAAGTGCATTGCCCAATGTTCGCTTTTTATATGTTGAACACCCGACGGAAACGTTACTTCTAGAATTAGAAAAAGGTACAATTGATTTTGGAATTTTAGCAGGGCCTTATCAACAAGCAAAATATCGGACAATTCCATTATATACAGAGGAAATTGAAGTGTATACAGCCTTGGGAAAGAAAGGTGAAATAGAGGTTGCGGCCTTAGATGGACAACAACCCTGGTTGTTAAGTAAAGGAAATTGCTTACGAACCCAAGTAATCAATTTTTGTAATATTTCAGAAACTGCGGAAGCTCCTTCGTGGGATTATATCGGTGGAAATATGGATTTACTGGTTGAAATGGTCAATATGAATGGTGGGTATACTTTGCTTCCATCAGAATTCAAATCAACCAAGGAACAACCTGGATTTCGTAAAAGATTAGCTTCAACCTATGGTTATCCTGCGCGAGAAATCATTGGTGTTTTCGCACAGCGAAGTTATAAAACCCAACACATGGAGCGTATGGTGAAGGAAATTCAATTAGCCTATCCTCAAGCGCGTAATGCGCCCTTACATATCTTGGATTGGAAATAAGTGCTTAGGGCTTATTTTTTCATTTCAGCTAGAAAGTCATCGTACGATAACGGCTTCATCTTCAAGCTCGCATTCGTTTTGAAGTATTGCGTTAGTTTCTCTTCAGCTAATTGATCATAAATGCTATTCGCTTGATCCTTTTTTGTAAGTAACTCACGAGCAGATGCCTCCAATTCCGCATCTTCTGGAGCAGGAAGACCATATTGCGCATAATTGCTAATAATCAATCCTTTCGTGAATGCCAACACTTCTTCATAAACCAGTTTCGTGTCCGAATCTTTGAAGATTTTTGTTTGAATCAATTGCCATTTTAAGGATTTTAAATAGGCTTCAAATTCTTTTTCAATGTCTTCATCTGCGATTGGGGATGTGGCACTTAATTTAATCCATCGCTTTAAGAATGCTTCTGGAAACGTAATTTGAACATCCGAAATTAAGGAGTCATATACTTTACGTGTCATTAATCGATCCGCATCTCTTTCGAACATTTGTTCTAAATCTTTGGTAACTCGTGCTCTAAGTCCAGCCTCATCGGTAATCTCACCGTCTTGGAAAAGTTTACCAAATAATTCAGCATTCAATTCAGCCAATTCCATGCGCTTAATATCCGTGATTTTAAACTCAAAAGCGACCTCGTTTGAAGGAAGTGTTTCGGGTGTTAACCCCAATAACGACGCTTTATCGGCATCGTCTTTAGAAACAATGCTTGGATCCAGTTGAAACACATCATCTTTCTTTTTACCAATCAATAAGTTCTTAGCCTCTGCACGGTCAATAAACTCAATTGATAGTGTCGTGCTATGAGATATCCCACCTTCTTTAATCGTCCCATCCGCTGATAATTCAGTGAATGTACCAACTACTAAATCTTTTTCACCGGCTTCGTCAGCGCTCATCATTTTTCCATAGCGACGTTGAATATCCTCAATTTGCTGACTTACTAATTTCTCATCCACACGAACGGTATTGTACTCAATCCCCTTTTTCAATACAGATTGGTATTCAAAAGATGGAGCCATTCCAATTTCAAAAGTAAATTTAAAGGCATCAGGCTTTTCAAAAGACCCTTCCATTGCGTGAGTTTCTGAAGGGATTGGATTCCCGAGAATATCAAGGTTGTTTTCACGAATAAAATTGTACACTCCCTCGTTGGCAAGTTTGTTCAATTCTTCAGCAAGTACTGCTTTCCCGTAGCGCTTTTCAATAATTCCTGCAGGGGTATGTCCTGGACGAAACCCTGGGATATTTGCAGTTTTACGATGTTTTTCTAAGGTGTTTTTAACCTTTTGGCTGTAGTCTGCTGCACTAATTTCTACGGTTAGTAAGCCATTCAACGCATCAAGTTCTTGACGAAGTACGTTCATATTGTGTGTCTTTATAGTTCAAAAAAAAAGGTCCCGAATTCACGAGACCTTGAGGTGCGGATGGAGGGACTCGAACCCGCACACCTCTCGGCACTAGATCCTAAGTCTAGCGTGTCTACCAATTTCACCACATCCGCTATACCAATTATACTGCTCCATTGAGCAAATTGGAGCACAAAGATACAAAAGAAATGAAAAGTAGCAAATCGTAGCGTTATTATCCTTCAATATTAAATTTAGATCTTAGCTTAAATAATTTCCAATATCCTATCGATTTCGTTCTTTAAGTGAACTGCGAATTTCTTTCATAAATTCTGAAGCAAAAACAAAGGCTTCGATTTCTGGATTGTCGGTAGTAATTATGGAATGACGATCCCCTTCCCACCATTTTTTACCTTGATGAATAAAAATCACGTTATCACCAATTTCCATCACACTATTCATGTCGTGCGTAATTACAATGGTAGTTATGCCATATTCGTAGGTAATGTCTTTGATTAAACTATCAATAACAATCGCTGTTT
>JACCDP011089014.1_pt1 | contig 36988 bp, 54 predicted proteins | sample 7445841 | NCBI WGS metagenome assembly JACCDP01 (sample SAMN15323441, study PRJNA562643) | freshwater metagenome | isolation source: river surface water | place: USA:Blue River Watershed | collected 2017-08-17 | reverse complement strand
GCTTCACCGGCATACACACCCACCATCCGCAGCGCATCTTGCAGCTTGCCAATACGGGCTGTCAATTCGTCCAGTTCGTCGGCCTGGTCCTGATACTGGACGTAATCGGCAACCGGAATGGTGCTGTCATTGGCCGTCGTGGCATTGAGCGGAGGCGGGCACGGGAAGAAATTAGTCAGCCCCAGCGGGTCTTCACGCTTGTCCAGCACCCCGCCCGTGTAGCCCTTGCAGACCCAATAGGCCATCTTGGTGGGCTTGTCCCAAATCTCATAGACCTCGCCCGTTTGGCTGGATTGCTTCTGGGCATCCGAAGCCGTGTCCGTGCCGGTTGAGGTCGTCGTAATCGGGACGTTCTTGGCCATGTCCTTGCCAAAGCGTTCCGTCAGTTCCGCCCTTGTCATATAAACGCGCCGGGCAACCCACCGGACTTCAGCCCACTCACGCGCCGGGTTAGTCAGCCAGTCTTTCCATGAAACGTGGTCGCACTGGACTTCTTCGTAAACCACTTCCTCAGTGGCTTCCGGCGTCTCGAACTCACCAACCTCGGTGTCGTCATCGTCCTGAACGCCTTCGCCCAGTTCGTCATCCTGTTCCGCGTTCACCTCGCGCATATGCGGGATGTAGCGCACCCACACTTGGCCTCGGCCTGGCAGCAAATAGTCCAGAACGCAGAGCTTAACGCGTCCGTCAAAGTCATACTGGTCTAGGCTGAAGCCAAGCGCCCGTTCCAGCACCTCAGAGGCCACCTTGCCAACCGGGTCTTCATCCCGATAGCGGCGATCCACCATCGGCACCGGTTGCTTGGCATAGATGGCAGGCTGAAGGGTCGAGACGTTAGACCACAGAATAGCAAAGCGCCGACGCTCATAGCCTACAGACGGACGGCCACCGCCCCTTGCCCGGTTCTCATTCTTGTAGCGCCTGACGATGATGTCGCCAGTCTTCCACCACGGCTGCAACTCGCGCTCAGACAGATTGATTTCCTCAATCCATTTGGTAACGAGGTCAATGCCGTCTTGATTTTCAGGTTCGTCGGGAAGCATAGCCCCTCGCAAGCGTTCAGGGGAACATATCGTGCGCGGGTCCGCTTGTCGATAGAACGATCATGCGCGTTCGTAACCCGTATGCACCGGCTGGTTAGCTAACAGGTCATCCCATGTCATATCACGGATGCCCTTGATTGGCGCGTCTGCCGCTTTGGCTTCCGGCTTAATCTCACGATAGGCCATCGCCAAATACCGAAACGCGTCCGCAGCGTGGCTGGTCCAATCGTGCTTAGGCCCATCACGGAACACGCGGGCCTTGTCGTCATAGTCGGCGCGATACTGGCGCAGGCACTCCAGCCCCGCCTTGCACTTCTCGCGGTCGAACCAAATGCGCGGCAACAGAACGCGGCCCGCGTTAATACCGTCCAGCACCTTGTGATTCGGGACCAGCTTGGGCTTAAGCTTGAGCGTCAGCATCGTCTCAATCCTGGTGCGGCCCGTGCCTAGTTCCCTGACCCTCGCGTCATGCGGCACCCAATCGGCCTCATACTTGTAGGGCTTGGCTTGCAAGACCTTAGCGTAATGCTCAATGCTCTCGCCGCTGGCCTCATAGAAGTCGATGACCCTGATTTCCGACCCGTGAGCCTGCCAAAACCAGATCGCCGTGCTGTCACCGATGCCCAAGTCCCATGTCGTATATACAGGCAGCGCAGGGTCATGCGGAACGTCTGTAATCCGTCCAGCCCGCTCGCTCTCAGCCATGTCCTTGCCGTAGTAAGCACCGATGATTGCCGCCTCGAACGAGCATTCAAACTCTTGCTCATACTGCTCTGGCGTCATCTCCTTTGCAGCAGCGGTCAGTTCGGATTGGGGCAGGATACCTGTCTCAGACGCTGGCAGAAAGAACGGGAACCAGTCTGGGTCCGTCTTAGCTCGCTCAAACAGGTCAAAGAACGCATTGCGCCCCTTTGGCGTCCCGATGAACGTAGCTGTGCCTTGCCGGTCTGCCAGCATCGGGCGGATGATAGAACCAAAGATGCCGGGATACATATCAGCATATTCATCCAGCGTGGCATCATCCAGGTAACCACCGCGCAGGGCATCCGGGTTGTCAGCGCCGTAAATCTTGATGCGCTTGCCGCCTATCAGTTCCACATACAGTTCTGATTCGTTTGGCGGCTTGGCCCAGATCGGCTGGCTGTATCGTTTCAGATACTCCCATGCCACGTCCTTGGCCTGCTTCAGGTAAGGCGCGAGATAGGCCGCTCGATAGTGGGGCTTGTCGGACACCACCGCATTGCGGATCATGTCGTTGATGCAAGCCACCGTCTTACCGCATCGACGGTGCGCCACCCCGATGGCAAAGCGTTGCGTTCGGTTATGGAACGGCAGGAACACCCGGCGAGGGGCGTAGGGGATTACTCTGGTTTCAGCCACGAAACACTGATCGAGATTGGCGCGTCAGGGTCACCGGCAATCTGCATCGGCAGAACCTTGCCAAGCAACGACATAAACGGGCCGGGGTTTTCGCTGGCCTGAACGGTCAAATAATCCACCAGACCCGTCTCGGTATCACCACCGGCTTTCTGGGCAGCAAGCAGAATGGCGTCCTTCAGCAACGCAGTTGTCTTGTTTGGAGTGCCTTTCTGTCGGCCTCCGCGACGCTCTCCGGGGGCGGAACCGCGCATTGCTTCCTTCAGACTAGTTTAGCAAATCGTTCGCATCTAGCCTTACGCCGTGGCTGGGGCTTAGTGCGGGGTGGATAATGCCTTGCCTTTAGCCGGTCGTCAATCAGAACTGCGATACGCGTTCTCGGCGGTCCAGTTCTTCAGCCAAAGCCGATGCGCCAACGGTCGTGCTTAAACCGCCAATGCCATACTTCCGAAGGATTTTAACAAGGTCGTCATTAAATACGACGTAATTAGATGTTGGACGACGGGCAGCGGCCTCAATGACTTTGCGGACCTCATCGCGCTCTGGGCCTGCAAACCGCTCAATGGGGTTGCTGGCGTTAAACTGGCGAAGGGCCTCCGCGCTATCGCCTTGCGCTACGTCTAGCCATTGCCTTGCTTCATTAGAAATCGGGTTATCGGGCAAAGTCGCTGGGTTGTAACGAGAGCTTGCGTCTGAAAACCGAATACCGCTGATGCCTTCCTGCCGAAGCAAGGCCTCACCACCGCCCCTGTGTCCCTCACCCCTGTATAAGGCGCGTTCACCCGCCGCTTCTAACGCTCTTTCACCTGTTAGCTTCGCCCATCCGGTATCAACAGACAGGTCGCGCCCAACAACATTTCCAAACGCTCGCTGAACAGTTTCCGACTGCTCGCTCAGCGGCCTGTCCCAATCCAAAAACGTGTTTGGATCAGCGTTAATGCCTACTTCATACATTGAGCCGGGGTCACTCATACGAACAGCCGCGCTAATCTGTTCGGGTTCCGCTGTTCGGTAAATCTGCCCTAACGCTTCTTCTATTTGCGCTGGATTATAACCGTTGTTTCTAAAGTCTCTAGCCGCAGCCACCCACGCGCTATCAACGCCGCGCCTATCCAATGGGTTGTCTAACCTGCCTGAAAGTGTGTCGCGATACCACCGCGCTACATTCTCGTTCTCAGCAAAATAAAGCCCGTGGCCGTATGCCTGCGCTCCCTCTCCTGTTCCAATCTTGTCAAGGGAAAAGCGGTCAAAGGAGTGGGGCGAGCCGTGAAAGGCGCGGATAGGGTAATCCGGCTCAACCGGCGCAACATACGCTTGCGACGCCTCATCCCATTGAGCGTTGGTCGGGTAGCCTTCGTCGCCCGGACTCAGAACCCGTGCGCCCGTGTCATTCGGGTTGGCCGCACGATATCGGGCCAGCGCCGATTCAGCTTCGGTCATCGGTTGATTTGTTTGGACCGCATCCGCAACGGTATTTGCCGCGCCCCTAGCCGCCCGTGCTTCGCCCCTTACACCCCTGCCGATAGCCGGAATACCGGGGATTGCGGCCAAAGCAGCAAGGCCGATACCACCCCAATCGTTGTTTTGGGCGGCTGTTTGCAAGTCCTCAACGCCAAGCAAATCACCAACGCCCGGCACCATTTCCGTGCCTGTCCGCAAAATGCTGTTCAGCAGTTGGCCAGCGCCGGGCAGTTGGTTTTCGCCATATTGGGTTACGTATGGTTCTGCCTTTTTTTGCAACAGCTCCATAAGCGACCGCAAGGGTGCGGGTCGGTCTGGATTAGACTGCACTCCGTTCCATTGCATCGCAAACCGTCACCATCACTAGCCTGCGGACACAATAGCAAAACCACCGCCTAAATCAATGAACCGTCCGTTATTCCGCCATCCACTCGCCAGACAGCGCCTTAAAATCAGGCCGGTCTTCAAACGGTTTGGCCCACATAGCAGGCTCAACCCAGCACACTTTGTTATTCGGGAATGCGCCTATCGTGCCGTCATCCATCTCCATGACGTGCAGATGCTTGTGTTGCTCGCTCATGTCGGCCAGCGAAGAGCCGGTGAAGTCGATTGAAAACCGATACCTGGCGCCTCGCCTGTCTGGCAGAATCTGCGCCTTCATGCGTCGATTGAACTCAAACGCGTGAACGCCAAACTCGCTTGAGAAACAGTCCCACGGCTGGACGTATGTGTAATCCACCGCCTCGTTTGGAGCGCGGGGCCTGTCGGGTATCTTCCAGCAGAACGCCTCGATAGGGGCGAGGAACCCCGCCCCGGCGCCATACTCAGTCAGGACGCATTGGAACTCTAGCGCCTTGCCTTGCACCACGCGGAGGCCGTGAATGACGCACGGGAGATACTGCCCGTGTCCGTCCTCCAGGTCGCGCGTGTATTCCTTGCGGATGTAGCCGTGAAAAAAGCGGTCAAACGAGCCAATTATGAACATGATTTTTCCACTCGCTCGATACGTTCAAGTTCGTCTAATACGTCAGCCGCTATCTCTTTGGCTGTGCGGTGCGCTGTCTGGGCTTGGCGGGATGTTGTGCCGGGCAGCCTGCGGAATATCACCGCCGCCAACCTGTCTGCTTTTTCAAAGCGGGTCATCGGGTGTAGTTTTGCTTTCTGACTGTCCACGGGGTCCAGGTTTCTAGCGGAGGCGTTCCGCCGCCCGGTTGTTGGCGTTCTGTGTCCGCCAGACTTCCATTTTCGCGTTTGCCGCTGCGTAGCGTTGGCGAGCCGTGTAATCCGCCTTCGCTTGCGCTCCGACCTTCGCCAGATGCTCCTTGAACCGTGGCTGCGCTCTCGCCCATTGCTCTCGCTCCGTAGCTGACTTTGCATCGCTCTCGCCCATCAGTTCGGCAAGAACCGTTTTCGTTAATGCGTCCAGATACTCATGCGCGGCCCTGTGAGCGGCCCCTGACTCATCGCCAAGGGCCTCCAACACAAGGTGCATATCATCGTCTGAAACTAGCATCAGAACGGAATGTCGTCGTCAAACCTGGCACCGCGTTGTGGCGGGGCTTCACGCGCTGGGCCAGCGTCACGCTGTTGCGGGAACTTAACGGACCCTGCCAGCATCGTCCCGCTGTCGCCTTTGGCCCAGAACGCGACTTCCAGCTTGTCGCCGGGCTTTGCGCCTTCAGGGACAATCAGGTTACCGCGCCAATCTGGCGCCTTATCGTTACGCTTTTCGCGCTCTTTGAAGACGGCAATGTCTCCCGGTTTTTGTTCATACGCCATTACATCGCTCCCAATTCACGTCCGCGCCGGTCAAATGCCTCGCGGACTTCAATGCGCCAGCCCTTCGGCATGGTGCGGATAGTGTCGCCGTTTTCGTCTGCCCAATCTCGCAGGGCGGCAACGGTTGGAATAGTCTCAAGGTCGCCAAGCCACTGGTTGACCTTTTCGCCCAGCCCCTCGGCCTTAGCCTTAGCCGCGCTCATTCCAGCGCCTTCGGTTTTATACCAGTCTGGGCCTTCAGGGTGAACGCTAACGTTCGGGTTCTTAGGCTCGCCGGGCTTGGTTGAACGGGGCATAGACGCCTCGCCGTCGTCATCCACGGCTGGCATATTGAGCATGGCCATCAGGGAATACCGGCGGGCGTATGTGATTGCCGAGCCTGCGGCTTGCGGGTCCATCTTGCCAGCGGGCAGCGAGAAGTCAGTCTCGATCCACTCTCCGCTTTCATGCACAAGGCGGGTCGTAAGGGTGATGCAGTTGCCGTCCATCGGACCTGGCCCTTGCATTACAGCCAAGCCGTTAGCCGACAGAGCGTCGTGGGCAGCTTCAATGACGCTTTCGAGGTTGGCATACTTGGACTTAAAAAACGGGTTGTCAGCGCCCTTTTTCACGCCCTCGATTGCGTTGATAGCCTTGACCAGCGCGGGGCTGATTTTGATTAGTGTGTCGCTGCTTCGCATTTGGCTTCCTCCATTGCCTTTTCGTATTGTGCTAGCGGACAATCGGCTTTCCAATAAAGGCCCCGAACCGCCTGTGAGAGAGTCATGGGGCTAACCCCGAACATTTTTGCGATGGCATTATTTCCCATCGTAGCCGAACCACGGACCATATTTTCTCGCGCCCATTGAATTTTGTCGGGAGTAAGTTTTGCCCCCAACTGGCGCTCCCCCGTCCTTATCGTTCCATGACGACAAGCGTCCGCCAAATTCTGTTGTCGCGTTGCGTAGCGGAGATTTTCGACGTTGTTGTTGAGTGGGTTGCCGTCGGTGTGGGCCACATCATGCTTAGCTGGGCGAGGACCGATAAACGCTTCCGCGACCAACACATGAACGCGTTTTTGACGGTATCCATCCATGTATCGTATTGCCACACGCTTGTAGCCCGGCAAGCCAACTGCGGCTTTCATAATTCCTTTCGGGCCGCGCACCCTTCCTTGTGACGATATAAAATGCGCCGAACACGCCCCCACGACGGGGCGCCATTCTTCGTTAGTCATTATGTTTTTCCCATTCATCCAATGCCGCTTTGCAATCGCGGACGTAGCGCGTTGCGTTATGGTCGTGTCGGTTTTCAAACATTCGCGCCATCATTCGGACGGCAAAATCTGTCGCGGGCCTATAGATGCCGCCGTCGTCCAGCCACAAGCGGTCATCGTCAAACTTGGCAAGCGGGCGGTCAGTCATCGGACTTAGCCGCTACTGCGTTGCCCAGCCGCGCTGTGGCTTTCCATAGCCGTTCCATCTGGTCAGGCGTTATGTCGGCCAAGCGCTCAACGTCACCAATGGCGGCAGTCAGCGCCGACATACACGGCTCAAACTGGCCAGAATGACGGATGCTTCGGAAAGCGTCGATAACGTCGGTCATCACAAGTCCCTGTCTTTAGCAGCATCACGGGCATTGTCTGCCCGGTCAGCGATAAGGTCACACGCTGCTTCATATGCCTCGTCTTCAGCCAATGCGCGGGCGTCGGCCTCGGTCATGCCCTGCTCTTCATAGAGGCTGACAAGGCGGTCATACTCTTCGATGTAAAGGTCTTTCATTCCACCACCTCAATAAGCAGGTCGTCAAAATCGCCAGTCGCAAACTGGTCTAGGATTGCGTCGATGGTTTCTCCGTCGCCAGCGGTAACAGGGCGCCCATCAATCAACTCCACCCGTATGTCATCAATCTCCGGCGGGTCTGCGGGCAATCCGCCGTGGTCGTATGCGGGCGGGGCAGCAGCGCGGCCCGGCGTAAAAGCAAACGACACCGTGGCGTCCAGCTCGCAGAAATCTGCTTCGCCGTCCGTTCCAAACGAAAGACAGGTCGTGAACGTGTAACGCTTGCTCATTTCGCGGCTCCCGCAATGTCAGCGGCCATCGCCAGAGCCTTGTCAGCCTTGGCTGCGGCTTCCTCTTGCAGTTCCCTGTAACGGTAATAAGCGGCAGCAGAGACAACCCCCATCTGGAAGGGCTGAAAAAACTTTTTCAGGTCGCCTTCAATGTGGTCTTCGTATTCGGCTTCATCGCCGCTTGGGTCGAGAGCGAAGGCGTCCTCACCGATCTTCAGACCGTCTTCGCGCAGTTCGTCGGCGTTGGCCCAGTCCTTATCGTTTTCGTGGGCGTAGTCGCGATGCGCCTCCCACATATCGTCGTCCAGCTTGCAAAGTTCTTTTGACATCTTCATGTCGTCTCTCCCTCGACGTTAGCGGCCAGACCGGCGCGGGCGACATTCCAAATGTCGCAAAGCGCGTCGATTGCCTCGCTGATACCCATTTCCTGACCCGGCTTTGCAAGGTCGCGGATGCGTTCCAGCGCAATCCTCATTTCATTGGCGTTCGTCATGTCGTTCTCCCTCTTGTTGCCACCATAAAACACGGCACCGGGGAGGCGTCAAGCGATATTTGTTGAACAATGCGTTTGACAGATGCGCCGCGTTTTGCCTTTATGTCGGCAGCGGGATTGGCCCGCGTGGAGACGTTAGCCATTGCCTAACCCAACCAAACCTATCGGCGTCAGGCCAAAACAGGGGACCGCCCTGCAACGCATCATTGACCGGGCGCGAGAGGATAACACGCCTCTCAGCCCTATCGTTCATCAAATGGCGGAAGCGCATGAACGCGCGGAACGTCGGAAAGCTAAAAAGGGAGAATGACCGTGCTTGCCCAGATCAAACGCCTGTTCAGCCGCTACGGCTTCCATCGCCAGCCCGCACCGCAAAAGCGGGACGACTGGCAAGCCCACCCTTTCTACACAAGCGCCGGAGATAAAGCCCGACGCCTTGCCGAGATTGCCCGCCAGCGTAATGCATTGAAAGACGAACTAGCGAAGGTCATCAAAGCCAAAAAAGCCCGCGCTCCGATTTATGCGGCCCTCCGCGCCCTGTCGATTGAGGAACTTAAGGTCGAGGGGCGGCGGTGAAGGCTCCCAAATATCGCAACGTAAAAACCGTTGTCGATGGCATCACGTTTGATAGCCTGAAGGAAAGCAGGCGGTATGGGGAACTAAAGCTGCTGGAAAAGTCTGGGCGCATCAGCGGGCTGGAAATCCAACCGGCGTTTCGTATCGTTGTGAATGATTGCCTGATCTGCACCTATAAGGCCGATTTTCGTTACACCACGGATGCGCCACACGCTTCTGGGTTTGTCGTGGTCGAGGACGTTAAGGGCATGAAGACGCCGGTTTATCGTCTCAAGAAAAAGCTGATGCTGGCGGTTCACGGGATCATCGTGGTGGAGATATGACAGCAGCGCCACGGCGCCCCTCAATGACAAAAGCCAGGCGCGTCCGCATCTTCGTTAAGGAAGATGGCCGGTGCTATCTGTGCAGCCAAAAGATCAAGATTGGCGAACTGTTTGAGGTCGAACACGTCATTCCGTGGGCACTGTCCCAAGACGATTCAGACGACAATCTAAAAGTGGCGCACACCGTTTGTCATCGCAAACTGAAAACTGGCGATGATATGGCAAGGATTGCCAAGGCCAAGCGCCAAGGCCGGGAGACGGGCCAACAAGCTAGGCGATTAGTCAAAGGCGGCTCAATCCCGTCTAGACCGTTCCCAAAGACCAAAACCACATGGCCTAAGAGGCCTTTTAAGGGGAGAGAGACTTGAGACAGACAGTCGCCAACATCTTGCGGGAGGTCGCGTTAGAACACGGCCTAACCGTCGCCGCGCTAATCGGGCAGGGTCGCTCGCGTCATATCGCATGGCCAAGGCAGGAGGCTTATTACAAGGCCTTCACTGAGTGCCCGCATCTCTCTTATCCAGAGATTGCCAGGCGCATCGGTGGCCGTGACCATACCACAGTTTTGCACGGGGTCCGCGCTCATTGCGAACGGAACGGGCAGTCATACGCTCACGCCGTGCGAATTAGGAAGCATGGCGGGCCGGACTTTGCCTTCTACGCGCTGGCCAAAAGTTACGAGCGAACGATGGTGACTGCCAGATCAGGAGGCGAGTATGCATCAGCCGCGTAACTGGTTCTCATCCGTCCAAGATAACACGCTTCGCAAGATGAAGCGAATGGGCTTCACCCCCGCCGAGATTGGCGAGAAGCTGGGCAGGACGGAATACACTGTCCGGGAACGAGCGCGGACTATGGGCATCCCGTGGCAGAAAGACCTAGGCCGGTCTGACCTAGCCAACCAGTATGCAAACGGCTTTGACAAAGACCGCGAGACAGAGGCACGGCAACGGGCAGCAGATCAACGCTTTGTCTATGCCCTCGCCCTTGCGTTTCAGCGTGGCGACCATTTGCCAGCGCCTAAGCCCAAGCCGATTAAAACCAGGCCCGTCCCTGCCAAGCGGCCTTCACTGTTTAGCATTTGGGAGGATTGAGAATGCGTAAGCCAAAAGGCGCATGGACACCCGAGGAGGACCGCCTTCTTAAATCCGGCTCGCTTGCCAAGCGACCTGTCGCAGACGTGGCAAAGGCGCTTAACCGGCTAGAGGAGAGCGTAATCATCCGGGCTAAGGTGATTGGCTTTCCGTTTGTGGAGAATGGTGATGCGTGAGGAAGTCATTGGGGATTGCCGCCTGATTCTTGGCGATTGCCGGGACGCTATAGCGTCTTTTCCGGCCTGTTTTCAGCCGCAGGCAATTGTAACAGACCCTCCATACCCCGATTTTTTGGCGGATGAATTTGGGTTCGATCAATCAGCAATCGTATCCGTTTTGGCATACCCGTGCCAACAGTTTGTGTTCTGGTCGGCTAAGGCGGATTTTCCGCTTGACTGGTCTGCCATTCACATTTGGGACAAAACGGGCGCTGGCAATATAGCCAGCTACGAACGGATTTTTGAACGAAACGGCGGAAAGGCTTACCGTGTTTTTCGGGGAAACTGCATCAGTAATCCGACTATGGCGCGGTTTGCCAAAGACCAATGGGTAGATCACCCGACTCAAAAGCCAGCGAGTCTTATGGCGGAAATAGTTTCTGAGGTTTCTGGGGCTGTCTTTGACCCGTTCATGGGCAGCGGAACAACTGGTGTTGCTTGCGTCAATCTCGGCCGTGCGTTTCTTGGCGTAGAGCGGAATCCAAAATATTTTGACATCGCCTGCCGCCGCATTGAGGAGGCTTACAAGCAGCCACGCCTGTTTGCCGAGCCGGTTCAAAAGCCGGTGCAAGATGTTCTGATATAAAAAAGGCCCCGGCGCGGAATGTTTACGCGCCGGGCCAGTCTAGCCACAACAAGGGAGGGAGAACGTCGTGGGTGCTGGCACCTTAGCGACTTGCTTTCGTCCCTGCAATGATTGAAAAAGAGAGGGCGGGAGAGCCTGAAACTACTCCCGCCCATTTTCACCGGCCATAGGAGGGCCTGACGTGACTAGACGCCTTGTACGCAATGGCACTACCGGACGCAACCCGGTTGGCAACGAGTTGATATTTACCGACTCAGATATTCGGATCTTTCTTTCGTCGGGAGCAGTCGCGGTTATAGACGCCGATATGGCTCACCTTACAGAACGTCGCTGGTACGAAAAGCGGTGCCGTCACGGCAACTGCTACGCAATGAGCAACGGCGCTTATGGGAGTGGCGTCAGGAAACCGCCCCTGTGGCTTCACCATGCAGTTGCCGGAAAACCAGAAGGCCGAGCCGTGGTCGATCATATCGACGGAGACGGCCTTAACTGCAAGCGGGTCAATCTTCGCGTCGTCTCCAATACGGAGAACACACGCAATCGCGGGGCCAACGCGCAGAAAAACAACACCACATCGCAGTTTTTAGGGGTCCGAAGAAAAAAGGACCGCTACACAGCGCACATAAAAATCCATGGCAAGCGTTTTTGGCTTGGGTCATACCCCACTGAAGATGAGGCAAACGTAGCTCGCCTTAAGAAAGAGCAAGAACTTTGGGGCATCACGCCTCGCAGGGCGGACGCTTTTCGGAGGGCAGGATGGGCGCTGTAGTTATCGCTTTTCCAGAGCCACCACCTAAACCAGAGGCAAACACTTTCGTTGAGGCTTGGCAGGCTCGCGCTGGCCAGATGAAAAAGCGCGGAGACGGTCAGGACAAAACCCGCAAGCTATGGAACCGCCATGCTGCTAAAGTCGGTCAGGAGCGGCTTCTAGAGGCTTTGCGGGGGTATTTGAGGGAGAAGGAGCCGACGTGCGGCTTTTGCGGCCTGAGCGTTTGGCTAAACGGCGAGAAATACGACCATTGGCTTCCGTCTGCGGAGGCTGTGGCGAAGATTGAGCGCCCGCCCTATCCGCAACGCCCGGCGCTAATAGCGGCCCTCGGTGAGCCGTTCGTGGTTAGCTACATTGACCCTGCAACAATCCACCCGGACGGATGGATTACGCCAGCAACAGGATATGCAAAGGGGAAGCTGTTGGAGAAGGGACGGGAGTTGAAGCAAGCGGGGCTTGTCGGGATTAGGAATCGGGAGTAGTTATCTCCCACCACAGACGTGCTGACGACTCCGGCCCTTAACGCCATCAGTCCTTCGGGGTTGGTGGCGTTTTGCTGTGCGAGGCCGGGCTTGATACCGGCTCGGTGAACCGCCGCCACCATGACCGCGCCCTTATCCCTCTTGGAACCTTGCGGTTTTCAACCTTCGGGGGGCCGTCAGCGGGTGCGCACGAGAGCGCGCTTCCTTCAGCGCCGCTCGCACAGCCCGATCAATCTACGGCTTGACGGAATGAATGTCTAGCGTAAGGTGCGCGGGCGGTGGTCTGTAGCAGCAGTCCCACCGCCCTGAAGATCGACCCGGATTTTTCGCAAGGCTCTCCGGGGAGCGCGTTACAAGAATAGCCACGAAACGAAAAAGTTTCAACCGGCCATTTTTGGGGCAAACGAGTTTCAGCCGATGTGCTGCTCCCGGTGGCCTGGCTCCCGTCCCCAAAGCCAAGCGATGACGACCGCGCGAACTTTGCCCTCAATCAAATGAGGGATTTCCGAGCGTCCCGACTGGCCCTGCGGCTTGAGGGAGTAACCTGACCTATCGACCCCCTACGCTGACCCGGCAAATTATGGGTGGGGAGTGAGTTGGCCCTCATTAAAAGGCAGTCAGGCTATACGGTCGAGGAAGCAGCAGGCTCCCAACCGCGTCCTACCAGTAGGTAGGGGAGTTCGCGGAAAGCGGACTGAAAACCTATTGCGCGGAAAGACGGGAGAAGCTAAACAACGATGATGAAGACCTGCCTGAAATGCCAGACCGAAAAGCCGTTGATCGAGTTCTGGCTCAGTCGTGGAAAGCCTCGGACCTACTGCCGAGGGTGCGACACAGACCGACGACGGCAGATAGAGAAAGAGCAGCCCGGCTACTTTGCCGACAAAACACGCGCCAGCATGACCCGCAAGCGCGATTGGCTGAAGTCGCTGAAAGACCGGCCATGCGCTGACTGTGGCGTTCGATACCCATTCTACGTGATGGACTTTGACCATCGCGGCGACAAGTCGTTCAACATCGGGGCCGGTCGCGGTCGGTCGCTTGCAAGCCTTCAGGCAGAAGTGGGCAAGTGCGACGTGGTTTGCGCGAACTGTCATCGCGAGCGAACCCACAAAGGCCGCGCCTAAAGCGTAAAAGCAGATTGGCCAGCACCTAACCCCAATGTTTTTTAAGGGGAGGGTGGAGATAGGTGTTGACGGTTACCACAGACGGGAGCAAGGTTACCACATGAGCAACAGACGCCGACAGAACCTGATCGCCTTCCGCACGACGGAGGGAACCGCGCTGGAAGCCCGGCATCAGCAAGCCTTGGCCAACGGCGAAAGCATGAAAGCCATTGTGGAAAGCTGGGCCGAGACATTCTCGCTCATGACAAAAGCATCAGAACAAGAGAGAACCGATGATTGATCGAGCAACACACACCGACCACCGCCGCCACGCCGCGATGATGACTGATCATGGTTCATCGCGTGGCTGGGACTTCCGCCCTTCCGACGAGCCTCCGATGTGGCTTCGCGCCGTGGCCGAGGTGCTTCGTCCTCGCAGCATCATCATCTTGGCTGCAATGGCCGGGGTTATTGCGTTGTGGTGGCTGTGATGACCGTTTGCGACCACGACGTTATTGAACGCGCCCACAATCGCAAAGAACTGCGCGAGAAGATTGCGGACATTATCGTCAGAAAGGTGCTGCAAGAAGACTATGACGATATGGTGGAAGGCTATCTGGACGAAATCCTTATGGCTGCCGACGAGATTATCATGCTTCCCGCTTATCAAGCCGTGGCGCAAACCTATTACGAAAACCTCGCCCGCGCCGCCGTCAAAGCCACAGGAGAAGCATCATGACCCCCGACGAACTCCCCGCTGATATGGAGGCCCGCACCCCTGCACCAGAGGGGGAGGCTTGCTGGTGTGTCTATTGCACAGAGATCAGAGGAGCGCCTGAACTTTGTCGAGGTTACGCATCCCCTGTCGTTCCGGTAGGGGTGAGCAGGGAGGAGATTGCGCGGATTATCGAGGGCGCGTGTCTTGACTATCAGCGAGGCCACACAGGGAAGGTCGCCACGAGACCTGAGAGGCGAGCAAGGGCGGTTTCAGACGCCGCCGACGCCATCCTCGCAGCCCTTCGCCCTACCGATACAGGGTGGCGGGACATTGCGGCACTTGAACAACTATTCGACCAGATTTCGAGCCTCTGCATGGCCTTCAACGATGAAATCCACAACGCCGACGACACGTTGGGGCAGATCAATCAACTGACTTACGCCGGGATTGCGGCCTTGCGTCCCGGCACCGTGAGGACGGGCAAATGAGCAACCCTATCCGCGTTGCCACCGCCGCCCTGTCTCGTCGGGTCTATGCGGGCCGTCCGACCAAAGACGGTATGGCGCTGAAAGAGCCTCGCTATGACGTAACGAGCGACGTGCTGAAAGCGTGTGTGGAGCACATCGGGGTCAACCAAAAAGTCACCGTGAGCATCGACGGCAAGCCCGCTTACACCATCACCGTTCGCAGCGTAGCCGCCCCTACCGATACAGGGAGGGAAGCATGAGCGGTCCGAACTGGCGCTGCATCGGTCCTTGGCCTCTTTGTGGTCACCCGCGAAACACCTGCACAGCAAGCCCCGCTTATCAGGCGGCTATCAAGGCCAAACACGCCAGCTCAATGACCACCCCTGACATAGCCGATCTGTGCGAGAGGCTGCGGGAGGCGCTGGAAGGCGTCACGCCGGGAACATGGTATGCGACCGACCCCGATGATAACCCTTCGGCAATCAAAGCCGACTTAGGGCGCTGCTCCGTGTATGTTGCGGACGCTATGAGGCCAAGCGATCAAGCCTTTATCGCCTGCGCCAACCCAGAAACATTGACCGTGCTTCTCGACACCCTTGAACGCCAAGCCGCTGAGATAGAGAGACTGCGGGATAAAGTGGAGGGCCTTGAAAGCGACCTACGGTGTGCAGTTCAGGTGGCTTACAATCGAGGAGCAACCCTATGGGCGCGGCTTAACTATCCCGACATGATCGAATGGCTGGAAAGCTGCGCTGAAGACCGAGCCGCCCTTACAGGAGAAGACACATGACAGCGCCGGGCGAGGTCACCACCCCGCTTCTCGTCCTCGAACAAGGCGAGACCTACACCGTTGACGAAGACGGGGCAGTAGTCATTACGGGAGAGCATACCCACTCTGACATTCTGCGCTACGTCGTCTCCGATATCGGGAGTGATGCAAGGTCGCTCCTAGAGGATATCCTTACAGGAGAAGACACAGCCACGCTTGGTCTTTCCGGCAAAACTCAAACCGACGCCCGCACAAGAGGGGACCATGACTGACACATGGCACACCGAGCTTGAGCGGGACGGCGACAGATGGTCCTTCACGCTCACTCAGAACGGCATCGTCCACACTGCAATGCGGAACTATCGGAGCCGTGCCGCCGCGCTCAAAGCCGCTGACTGGCATCGTTCATGGCCGGTGCTGCCGTCGATTGCCGAAGAACTGGAAAGGATTGGACTGTGATGACGGACTTGCTTCTCGCCGGGTTCTGGATTGCTACAGCGGCGTTCTGTCAGTTGTGGCTTTGGGCAGACCGGAAGCTTTAAAGCCGTCTAGCCTAGCTCAATGTCGGCATCGTCAAGAGTGCCAGGATCAGGGCGCAAATCCGTAGCCGAGCGCGGAAAGGGCCTGCCGGTGTAGGTTGCCCACCTTGCCCGCTTGGCGCTGGCTTTGCGGTTTAGGTTTTTAGATGCCTCCATAAACAAAGCGCTGGCAAAAGGCTCAAGTGTCACGGCCTGACCCATACTTATGCTCTAACAGGCTCATTTCCTCAAAACACCATGACCGGACCGCCCCGCCCCATATTTTTGCCAGACAGACGCCAGAGCGCCAGGTTCCGCCGCCCTTGTTCGCAAAGCCCTCAATGAAGCCGTTAGGCAGGGCTGTGGCGGCTGAATAGACGGTCGGGGTGCGGAATGGCCCAGACTTGTGTTCCGTGATCTGGGTGGCCCTATGGTCGTCCCCGTGGATCGTGTCGCACATAGCTTTATTAGCGTGTTGGCCTTGGGCAAGAGGCTTGCCGCGTCCATTGAACGGAATGTGCGTAAAGCCTACCCCGTCGATAAAGCGATATTCGCCATACATTGACGTTCGCCAGCCCCATTGCAGGAAGGCTTCCTCAACCATGTGCGCGTGAGAAATGCCGTCCGGGTGGAGGTTGTCGTATCGCCATGCGCGATGTTCGTGATTGCCGAGCGTGATTAGCTTGCGCGGCTTAAGCGTCCCCAAGCCTCGCTGGAACTCTTTCTGCGATGCGTGAAAGCTGGCTAGTTCCTGCTCGAACGTCGGCTTGGAAAAGCCTTCAAACGTCGCCCTATCATTGAACGACGAAAAGCAATCCATCGTCATCCAGTCGCCAACGGACACAACCCAATCGACGTTATGTTCCGCCGCAAACCGGCCTAGCCAATAGAACCGCTCTTTGTTTGGGAGATGCGGGCTGTCGTGAGCGTCCCCGATGACGCAAACCACGATAGGGTCGCCCTCTGGTATCGGCTCTTTAATATGGTCTTGCGACACCATAGCTGGGGCGCCCGGCTGTCGGTGCTGATACTGGCGTGGCCGATAAAGCGTGTCATCCGGTTCTAGCCCGTAATGAAGTTTAGCCGCCGCCAACCGGCCATTCATGGTTCCGCGTGAGATACCCCACGCATCAGCAGCAGCGGATGCCGCACCTGGTCCCGCCCCACCCATTCCGATAGGTCGGAATCCTTCCCTTAACTTTTCCTCAACGCGCTCAACTGTCTCAAGCGCAACTTCACGGGAAAGGGAAGGCTGGGCCATGTCAGATTACCAAAAGCGCCAGAACGGGCGGGAAGGGGGTGCCAAGGCGCGAGATTGAGCGTCGAAGGCTTGGACCGCCAAATCCCTCCGACCATTACACACGGCCAGCATTAGGCCCCTAGCGTCGTGCGTGACTTCCAGGTCAGCAATGGTGGGGCTATCGGGCAGGGTCGGCAACTGGCACGGCGTCCGAGCCGCTTCCGGCAAAGTCAGGACTGGCGCAGATTGACGGGGCGACGATGCACAACCTGTTATCAGCAGCGCGAATACGAGCCACGCGGTCAGGGTCCAAGGGCGTTTCAGCATCAGGTGCCGTCCTCGCTTCAATTTCAGCCTTACGCGAAAGTTCGCGAATTACAACCTCTCGCGTGTGAAAGGTTTGTGTCGCCGCTGCTATTTCAGCGTTGCCGGTCGCCTCGCGCTCTAACACCGAGACCTCGCTTTCCAGCCGGTCAATCTTGCGGGCATCAATGCCGAACGGGTCAAACTTAAGGCCGAGGAAGCTAGGACGGGCCAAACCGGCAAGACCGAACAGCACCACCGCAACCGCTGCAATGACAAGCCAGCCGGTCGGGGTGATGATGCGGAGATACCTCACGGGTAGCGCCGCCGGTCGAGTTCTATGTGCGGGCCGTCCCTGAGCGTTTTCCATGAACCGCCCCAAATGATCGGCACGTTTAGTTCCTTGGATGCCCGCTTGAAGGCTTCCGCGACTTGACCATAAAGAGGCCAGTCCCACCGCACCTTGCCGCCCACCAAAACCGCAAAGTCAATCGCATGGCCGGTGATGTGCCGGGAGTTCATCGTCTGCGATGCGCCCGCAGCCTTTAGTTCACGCTGGCGAGCAACCGAACGAAGGCCCTCGGTGATAGTGAAATCGTGCGGGCTATAGGTTAGGGCCAGTTCAACCACACGCACCAAGTCGGGATGAACGCCCTTGAGCCGGGCGCGGGAGCGTGAGCCAAGAACAAAGGTCACTATGCAACTCCCTTCAGTTTTTCCCATGATTTAAGGCCAAGCACCGCAGCAGCGAACGTCAGCCAGACGGCCAAATAACCTTCATTCATAGGCTTGCCGATGGCGTGGCCGATGAACCCGGCGTAGGCCGTGCCAAAGACAACCACCCAACCAGCCGTGGGACGCCACAGACGGTCAAACGCTTGCCACGCCCAGTGCTTGCGGATGGGATGATCCGGCAAAGGAATGTCGTTCATGCGATTGACTTTCGACGCGTCGAGGGCGGAAGCGGCAGCAGGCGCTCGATCAAGTCCGTCAGGTGCTTGATCTGCTCTTGCAACCGGATGACTTCATCGCGCGTATTATCATGCGAGGCGTCCTTGGCCTGCAAGTTGGCGACAACAGCGGCGGTCGTGCCGATTTGCGCTGACACAGCCGCGACCTGATCGGTCGTCGCCTTGCCGTTGACGCGACCTTCTAGCCTTACAAGCCAAACGATGACGGCCACACCAGCGAGGCCGAGGGTAATGAGGTGGCCGGGTTCGAGGGTCACGGGATGTCGCCCCCGACACAGGTGACATGGACCCGCCCCACAAGATCAGATTGAACGCCGGTCGCCGTGTTGAAGTTAAACAGCCGAAGCGTAGTCGTAGAGGCAACATAGACCCGCGTGCTGTCCGCGTATTCGGAGTTGGCCAAGCTAACAGCAAAGTCGGAAGTGGCCATCGCGTTGGTGAATGTGATGATGTAATCGCCCGTGGAGTTTCTGACGACGCCGCTGACATTAAACGCGTTGGTTCCGGTCAGGACCGCGTTCGTAAATGTCGTCGAAGCTTGGGTCGCGCCAACAAAACCGATTGGCGTAGTGCTACCACGACGATTTACAGTCAGGCGTCGAGACGCCGCAGCAGGCGTTACGTTGTATGTAATCTCCATGCCTGCGGGGCTTCCCGCTTCGTAATCGTCCACCCAACCCACAGCAGGATTTGTAATTACATCTTCAATGTGTTGGCTTGTATCGCGAGTTTTTGTCGCAATAATTTTGCCGCCAACCGCAAACAAATCGCGAGGAGCGCCTGGTGGCAGGCCAATACTAATGTTGCCGCGTTTAAAGTCCTGCGAAATGGCGTTCATGGCCTGAGCGCCAGCCGTAATCGCCGTTGACGTTGCAGATGTCGTTTCGTTGTTGTCAGTCAGCGCCTCGCCAACCGCAAATCTACCCGAAATCCACAACACGAAGGTGAACTTCGGAGCGGTAATTGTCGTGCTGCCAACCGTTTGAGTTTCCGAAACGCGATACGTCCCGATCCCGCCTGAGCCGGTCAAGGTGGCAAGGATGCGCGTTCCTGCGGTTACGCCGGTTCCAGAAATGATAGCGCCTTGGGCCAGATTGCCTGCCGAAGCAGCCGTGACCGTCAGGATGTTTCCGGCAATCGAGCCCGTGACCGACGACGCGTCTTTCGTGGCCAGCAGCAGGCCCTTGGCCCCGCTAATCGCGCCGGTAATAACGGTGTTTTCGGCAGGCACAGAGGTCCAGTCAGCGCCGCCAACGCCGCTTATGCTGGTTGTTTCCCGCCAAGTGTGAGAACTCCAGCCCGAGAAATTGGAAAAGGTAGGATAGTGGACGACAACGGAATAATACAAGCCCGTTTGATCGACGTGAATGTTATACGATCCGCGCGCGGGGTCCGTAAACGACTGCCCCGGCCCAAGATACGGCGCGGCACCTGTAACGCCCGTCCATGTATCGACCACATAGCCGCTGTTCAGCGCCGACGTAAGCCGCCGCTCGTTAACAAGTCCTCCATTTGCGCTGGTCGGCCAACTGCTATTGTTAGAAAACAGAACTCGCTCACCACTTGCAAGTTTTGATGTGTTTCCGATGACATCGTTGCAGTCGTCAATCCGAAACTCAATCTGGATGTTCTGCGGCAGCGTCAGCGCCGTCAGGCTAAACTTGACCCCTGCCGGAATGTAGAGTGTAGCGTTGGCGGGGGTAGCCGTTACCGCTTCCTGCACAATCGACTGTTGCGTGGTTCCGTTTTGAACTGCGCCGAAGTCCAGCACGTTTACAATGTCGCGCAGCTTGGATTGCACCGTGCGAGCGTCAGCGCCCGTGCCAGACTGAAGGAACCCAATCAACGCCGACCCAGCCGGGGCCGAATAAAACGCCTTAATGTAGTCGGAAAACACCGTCGCAGTCGTGCGCTTGGCGGGACCAGGTGCGCGGTAAACGGCCAACACATCGCTATCCACCACCGGGGCAGATAGCGCCTGAAGTTCAGGAAAAGTCTTGCGGGGCGTGGTGGCCATTGTGGTCCCTTAAAACTTGATAATAAACATGAGGGCGACGTTGCGCGGGCGCGTCTCGGTGCCACCTGTCGAGGCCGTGTTGTATGGCGTAATGGTTTCAGCGCCGCCGGTGCCGGTTGTGGTTAAGCCTGATCCAGTGTCATCGGTTGCAGACGGAGGGGTAACGCTGTGAACGTGTGCCTCAATGGCTCCAGCTTGCGCCGAACCAAACGCGCGGGCCGGATCAACCCCTGCGCCGTTGTCCCAACCGCGCACAAACTCACCGCGCAATTGAGGAAGGCTAAACGTCGTCGAACCGTCGCCCGCGCCAAACGTCGTTCCAATCGCCGCAAACAAATCGGCATATGTGGTGCGCGAAATTACAGACCCGCTGCATTCGAGCCAACCGGGCGGGGGCGAGTTTACCGCATACATAGTGATGGAACCAACCGGAACCCCAGCGCCCCACGTTCCAGCCGCCGTCAAAACCTTAGCCGCAGCCGCATCGCCAGCAGCAGGGGCAGGAACTAGGCCCTTGGTGCCACCCGATCCGCTATCGCCCACAACCGCGCTCAACAGCGTCGTTGCCTGAGTGCCGGTCAGGTCCTCAACGGCACCCGTGCCAGCCGTCACCCGGCCTTTAATCGTGGCCGTGGCAACCGTCGCCAATTTGGCATTTGTGAACGATGCGTCAGGAACGGTCACAGTCGAGGTAAAGGTAGCCGTGCCGTTAAAGGTCTGGTTGCCGGTGAAGGTTCCGGTGGCCGCAACCGACAGCGTGTCCGTGCCAGCGTTGCCAATGGTCGTGTTACCGTTGACCGTCAAGTCGCCCGTGACGGTCTGGTTTCCGGCGAACGTCACACCGAGCGGGAACGTCACCCCAGCCGAGGTGGCAGCCAGAACGGACACACCACCGCACACCAGGCTTACCGAGTTGGCAGCCGGAAAATAAAAGCCCGTATCCACATCTCCAATCACCGAGATTGATGGGGCCGTAATCAGGCCATCGGAAACGCGAATGCCTTGAGCAAACGGAATGACCGCCGCCGCAGGAGTCTGGCCATCGGATGCCAGCGATTGCGTCAGCGCCGTAGCAAGGTCCGCAAGCGTCGCGTTCCAGTCGTCCGACAGAATAGCGGTTTCAGGAACCGCAGGGTTCCATGTGTTTGAGGGGGGCGAATATGAGCCACTTCCGTTGCGCGCGATAGCTAACTCTCCTGTCTTTTCAACGCGTTGCGCTTGTTGCGCGCGTTCTGTTTTATGGCCTTGCAGCGCATACAATAACGCCAGCCTTGCGCAGTTTTTCCCGCCGTGAGCGCGTATTCATGCCCTTGCGGACAATGTGTTTTGGCTCTCTGCCGCGCCCCATTAGCGGAACCACCGAACGTCAGCCCGACCTTAGAAGCGCGGCGCATATTCTCTTCGCGCGTTACCGCCTCAAGGTGAGCGGGGTTCACGCAGGCGGGAATGTTACACTTGTGGTCAATCTCCAATCCGGGCGGGACAGGCTCGCAGAACAGCGCATAAGCGGCGCGGTGCGCTTGCGTTTCTCCGGTCTGGTTCTTGTCGCGGAAACGCCCATATCCGGGGCCTCCGTCGTCCGATGCGGACCACAACCAACAACCGCCGTTCGGGTCAAACTCGACCTTGCTCATAAACCTGTTGTGCAGGTCTTTGCGCGGCTTGTAGGGGCGGACCGCTCCCATCTCTAGTCCTCTTGTCCTGCCGTAACCGCTACGCCCGCACGAACACGGTTAGCGCCACGGGGACGGTTGAGCGCACGGGTCAACCGGGCGTTAAAGTCTTCGGAGTTGGCCATCAGCAGATCGGCCAGCGTTTCGGCGTTGCGGCGGGCCACAATGTCATCAATCCCAGTCGCAATCCGACCGGGAATTCCGGGAATGTTTGCGACAGAGCGAACTGCGCCACTAGCCACGTTTCCGCCCGCCATTTGCCGCTGAATGTCTTGATTAAACGCCGTATCGGAACCCGCGCGGTGACGCTGGCCCGTGGCTTGCAGCACCTCGACAAGCTGCGCCATCGGGTCAGAACCGCGAGCAGGCATTGCGTTGGCGCTAAGGGCTGGGAACGCCATGTTAGGGTCGGGGCGGTTCACAACGTCAAGCGCCCCCATAACAGTCCGGCGCTGTTCAGGGTTGCCAAAAGCTCGCGCGGCAAAGTTTGCGCCGCCAAACTGGTTAGACCCCGTGGCCAGTTCTTGCTGCGCTTCCATCGCTTGACGCGCCAGTTGCTGCCGAACAAGCGGGCCACCGACAGACGGGTCAATCTCGCCCATCAGTTCTAGCGCACGGGCGGTTTCAGCAGCTTGACCCTCAAACGGCATCGACGGAAACAATGCTTCCGTTTGCCCAGCGAGATTTGGCTGAACATCAGATTGACCGGCAATTGTGCCGATGGGTCCGCGCCGAAGCGGATCAACAAATGCTTGGCGTCCCGTTGCTACGGTTTGTCGTGCTGCTGCAAACTCAGGCGATGTCGCCGCCGCCAATTGTCGTGCCAGTGCCGCCGCCTGTTCGCGTTGCGCCGCCAGCGTGTAGTTGCCCATTGGGTTCATTACGCCGGGCCGCGCTTGCTCGCCCATCGTGTCAAGCTGCTGAATGACGCGATTTACGGTCGAAAGGTCTTCAGGGCCGCCCGTGACAAGCGGAGCAAGCTCTTCATTTCCCATAAGTTGCGCCGACGCGTTGCGATAAGATGCGTTGGCTTGCAACCGCGCAAGGTCCGCTGGGTCTAGCGTCTGTCCGGGAAGTTGAGCGTATAGCGGTTCAGCGCTTTCATTTACGCGCTGGCGCATTGTGTTAAGCACATTTTCCGCTGCGCTTTGTGCTTGTCCAGCAAGCTCGCCCGGCTCAACGCTTGGCGCAATCTGGTTCAGCCGCGACTCAATAGCGCCCTGCACTTGAGCGGGGCGATTGGCAAACATCGGGGCCATGCGGGTCGTTTGGCCTTCCACCACACGCTGCAACCGGCCAAGACCAGACCCGCCACCCGTGACTTGCTGAATGGCCTCTGCGTTGGTCAAATCAATGCCCATTGCCTGCGCGTCACGCCGAAGTGCCGTTGCCAGTTGCAAGTTCTGCGGAGTTACGCCTTCCGCCGCATTGCGAAGCGAAATGTCAGCGCCGCCGCGAACCGCACCCAAACCACCAACGGCAAAACCACCCCCGAGGCCACCGAGCAACCGGGCAAAGTTTTCAGCGTTTGTATCGCGCTCACCGCCGCTCATTCCCCGCGCAATCTGGCCAGCGGTTTCGCTAGTAAACGCCGGGACCGCTACGGATGCGCCCCTTGCAAGGGCAGAGCCGGGTGCCAGCGCACCTGGAAAAAACTCGCCAAAGGTCCGCGAGTATTCACCCGCAACGGTCTGCGGCTGATAATAATCCCGCCCCAGCCCCTGACGAATCGTCTCGTTTAGTTGCTCGCCGGTCGGGCCAACAATGCCAAATCCGGGCATATTTTGCCCCAGCGATTGCTCGCCGTAAATCATTTGGCCGATTGTGCCTTGCATACCAGCAAGGCCGGTCAGTCCCTCAACCACGCCAGTCGGAAGCGATTTTGCTATGTCTTCGACGACAGACTGCGGACGAACATTAACGCCCGGCGCTTGTGGCAGATCACCGACGCGAAACTGTCCTTCTACCGGGTCAGACGGAAGGGCATAGACCGTGCCATCAGGGCCTTTAACCCACATTCCACGCGTCATGCCCGCAGCGGTCGCCCGATCAACCGTAGCAAGATCAATTGGGTTGTTTGGCGACGAACCGGGGCCGGTGTCAGGATAAACGCCGTTGTCACCCGCGTCCTGTTGCGGATTGAAACCAACTTGCGCGTAAAAATCAGCAAGCGGGATGTCAGAATAGAACCGGCCATGAATGGCATTCGCCAATGTCATGTCGTCCATGTCGTCATATTCGGGGAACCGTTCCCGAACTTGGTCCATCGTCATTTTTTCTTGAGGCATCAGCGCAGCCCCAAGGGGTCATTGTTGCTAGGTGACGACCGATTTGGGCGGCTTGGCGCAGGAGCGCGAGAAGGCGGCGCGGGCGCTTCTTCCCATCCGTATGCCTGACGAACTGACGGCGGCACAACGTCATCAAACGCGCCAGCGCCAAGGCTACGGTCCAGAAATTCTCTGCGGCCCATGACTTGCTCACGAATCATGGGCATTTGTGTCCCATACAGTGTTTCGGCCACACCGGAGATTTGTGCGCGAATCTCTGGACTAAACCGCCCTGACGATGTGAGATAGCCGCGCAGACCGGCCAAGCCACCCGCGATGCCTTGCACTTCCAGTTGCAGATTAACGTCACCCTCTTTGACCACACCGTCGTCAATAAGGCGTTGCAATCCGTTAACCGCAGCAATGTCGCCCGCGCCGTTTTGCGCTCCCACACCGGCCCGCACCGCTTGAATGTTGCGGGTAATTGCGGTTGCTTGGTCGAGAAGTGGGCGAATCCGCTGTTGCTCGCCAGTGATGGCTGCAAACCGCGCAGTCTGGTTTCCGCCGAGGTCTTCCCTACCGCCGGTTTCTGGAACAAGCGTCCCGTCTCTCAGGCGTCGATAGCCCGCTGTCGGCGTTTGAACCGTCGAGGCTACGCCGCTTGGATTAATAGAATATGTGGTCCCCTCAACCATGCCGAACGGGTCATTTGGCCCGGCCACAACGGTTCTGGTTCGCGCAAGTTCTGGAACGCCTTGCTCACCAAACAGCGGAACCGGCGGCGTCGCGCCAGTCGGGTCAACCAAATACTTGACGCCGTTTTGGTCTGTAACTTCTCTCCGCTCCGCAGCCGGAGCCGACATTCGTTGACGAACCAGGTCGATTTCTCCCCGCACCCACGCTCCAATTGCGGGGTCACCCGTGCGGCGGAACGCGTCAACGCCCTCCTGAATCCGGGCCATTTCACCCGGCGTAATCCCAAGCGGGTTAGCAGCCGATTGAGGCGCGATTTGCGGGGCCGTTTGTGGCGCAGCTTGCGGGGCCATTTGCGGGGCCATTTGCGGGGCCATTTGCGGGGCATTGACAGGCGGCGCGGAGGGTTGCGGCATCGGCGGAACGTCTGCCATCGGAGGCATTGCCGCAGGCATTCCAGCCGGAGCAGCGGGGGGCATAGGCGAACCCGCAACCGCTGCAACAGGGGCCGTCATGGCCTCAACGGGTTGTTGCGTGTTGGCAACGGGCGGCACCATTGGAGGCGGGGCAGCGGGCGGCATATCCGTAGCAGGCGGCGCACCACCGGAATCGCGCAACACGCTTGCCAACGTCAAGCCAAGCGCGTCAGCCTCACCCGTCGTCCGCCTTGCCCGTTCGTCTCGCACCGCCCGCTCTGCACGGTTAGCACTGAACTGCGTAATGCCTTGGCCGAGAAGCCTAGCCGCAAGCTCGCCGTAGCCGCCCTTAATCTCAACGGGCTGACGCTGTTCCTCAAGCAATTTAGCCAGCATTGCGCTACGGCGCATCGTTGGCGTTTCGATCATCTGCGGGGCAGGCATGGGAGCGCGAGCCATTAGTTGCCTCTCAGTCCCCAAGCGCCAAGGCCTGCCGAGCCAAGACCGAACAGGCCGCTCATTAGACCGCCTTGCTGCTGCATCCGCGCGTTATAGTTTGCGTTTTGCTGGCCGAGGCTCATTTGGTTAGCCGCCAGAACGTCTGTCTGGCCTACGCCGGTTGGGCTGTATTGGATGCCCTGCGGCATACCGACCTGGCCCGTGCCTAGCAGAGCTTGAAGCTGCTGAAGGGGCTGGTTCTGGACGTAAGCCCGTTCTTGCAGGCCCTGCGTCCGCGCCTGATTACCGAATGTCCCGCCCGCAATGGCTTGCTGAATAGCGCGAGATTGTTCCGCACCACCGGCTTGGATGGCTTGGTTTGCTGCCTCTCCGTATGCGTCAGCTCTATCTCTAGCAAAATCAGCTCGAAGGTTTCGCGTTGCCTCGCTATTCGCTCCAAGGCCCTGCGCGGCAAGACGTGCGTCTTGCGACCTCTCAAGCCGCTGAAACTGCGGGTCAAGCCTACGGGTCTGGCTGGCATAAACCGAATCCTCAAACCGTTGGCGGTCAAAGTCAGGCGCGTTGTAGCCTTGAAGTTCCGGCAAGCCTTCGGTGTTCAGACCTTGCCCAAGCGCCTCGTTTACGCGGCCAATCTGCTGGCCAGCCGTGTCGAGGGCGCTACCGTAAACGCCGGTTGAGCGTTCGTAGTTCTGCTGTTCAAGCGGGCTAAGTGCCGTCTCTTGACGATAGCCACCAGGTGCGGACGGGTCAGCGATATAACGCACGGTCCCTTGAGGGCCGGACGTATTGACCATATTCAGCCGCTGCTGCTCACGCGCGGTTGCGGTGTTTGCCGCGCTTTGAGCGTTGGCAAGCTGGACGGGATCGGGTGCTGCGGGGGGGCGAGGCTTAGAGATGGGGAACGCTCCCGAGACACGTTGAATCTGTGTTGCGACCACTCAGAGGCCAGCAAGCCGGATATGATTGTGTCATCGTCACCATAACCGAACCTCACAGTCCCTTCGTGCTTAAAGCCGAATTTCTGTAGGAACTGGCGAGCCTTACGCAGCTTCTTCGGCGTGAGACTGGTGATCCGATTGCACCCAAGCTGGTCGAATGCGTACCCGAGTATGCCGCTAACCAGGTTAGGCGTCAACCAGTTGGACCGACTAGCGGCAAAGCTAACCTCAATGTTGCGATATTGAGGCTGATATTGGTTAAAAACTACACCGCCAATGAGATTGTCGTGCTTATCGACCACCCCGATGGCTTCGCATGGCCCCCAATCCAGTCCATGCCCAATCTGATCCGCTACCCATTGAGCGACCAAAGGCGAGAACGGGCCGGAGACCAACCTCAAAGCTGCCCGCCCGTCTGGTTTTCGTATTTGAGGTTAAACGCGATAATCTCACACGGCGCATTGGTGTTTCGTGCCGCTTGCATGGCAATGATGCCGTCTGCCTCATAGGCCAGCGACGTATCGTCATCCACGCCCAAATCAATGTAGAGCGTAGCGTTTGGAGCTACACGCATCCGAACCGCACCGCAGTAGCCAATGCCGGTAACGCTCGTCCAGCTATCGCGCGTTTGCACGGCTTCCGACCAAACAGCCACGTCCCAAAGGCCCGTATCCCATCTCCCGCCCGTTGTCCTAATCGTGGTCGGGACAGCGGTTGGCACTTTTTCTTTGAAGTCCGTAACGATTTCGATGGCCGGTGCCAGGTCTGCGCTGATCCGCAATACCGGCTGGATCATCTCAAACTTCTTCAGGCTGCCACGCGAGCCGAAATAGTTAAATGCCGTTTTGATGTCGCCAACGATGCCGGTGTTATTGTCCGCAAAACCGCTGTCCCACAGACAGACAGAATCAGCCGCACCAAAATACATTTGGTCGTTGGCCACAGCCCAGCAAAACGCATCAATGCCCGTAAACCGGCACCATGCGCCCGTCTGGACGTTCTGCACATATTGCTCCGACCGCGTGAGATTGGCTGTCGGGACGTTAAAGATTGCCAGCGTCCCCTTGGGATACAACGCACCTTCCCAGCCAAAGTTGTTGCGATATTTGGTCGTCGATTGCTGGAATGCGTTTTGGATTTTCTGCGTCAGCGCGACAAGGTTCTCTTGTGCGCGGTCCAGTTTCAGCGCCTGAGAAAGCGGAACGACACCGTTGGTCGTCAGCACTACCAGGTCAGAACCATACTTGATGAGCGACCGGCGCGACAACGGCAGGCCGATGTCATAGACGCCAACCAATGCCCAGTTGTTTGCATCCGAGGGGTCAAGGCCCTGATACACAGCCACTTGGCCTTGCGTAGTGACCCATACCGCTAGGTCATCGGCACCGGAACCACCGTCTAGCGTCCATGTCGATTGGCAAAGGATTGAGCCGCCTTTGTCGAAAATAGGGCCAAGGTCCAGCAAATTGGCCGTGCCTTGAATGGCAAACGGCTCAAGGAACCAGCACCGCAGGCTATCTTCCTGCACAAAAAACAGACGGCCTTTGTGGTCCATCACGTCAACCAACGTGCGCGGGTCCAGCGTAATTACCCCAGCCGAGCCGGTGATAACAGTAGAGGCAAACGCAGAGCCGTTGTAATAGATCGGGTCAACGGAGCCGTTAGCCGCAATCATGAACGTGCCAGCGTCGTTGGCAAAATTAATCCATTGCCAACGCGCATTGCCAGCGCCCGAGAACACTTCAACCGGCGCGTCATTCTGGTTGCTTACGTCATAGATTGAGCCGCCAGCCGCAGCGAAAATCTCATCTGGCACAACAGCCGTGCCACCACGCCAAACCATCAACGATTCAGTCGGGAGCGGCAGACCCTCTTGCCAAGGCACAAAGCCCTTACGCAGTTCCACATAGCCCGCGCGGGGGATGAAATTGTCCAGAATGACCGCGTTCTCAGGCGGCATATCAGCCAATGGCGATTGAGCATCCCATCCACCAACGGGAGCCGGAACAGCGCGTCCGATAGACACTCGCTGTTGAGACACCGCCCGTAAAGGCTGGCGACCGTATCGCTGCGCCGCTTGTCTCATATCGCCACCCATGCCCCGGAACGGTTCTGATAGCCTTGTGCGCCGATATAAAACAACCGACCGTCTGGGCTATCCGCAGCGGCTGGCAGGGCTGAACCATAGCCCGGCGCATACACCGACAGCAGCGAGTTAATCTTCTTGCGCTGCGTCTCTTGGTTTTTGGTGTCAGAAATGGTGACGAACAGGATCATCCAGGGAACCCACCCTCTTGGATGTTCGTTGACCAGCCGTAATAGTTGCCGCCTGTGCTGTCGATTACGCCGTTGCCGCCATCACGGGCCATGCGCTGATTACGCTCGCCCTGATAGGTGCGGAAATCCTCCGCATAATCCAGCCCTTTAGACTTCAGGAAACGCCAGCGGAGGCCAAGCGGAAACAGCTTGTCATCCAGATACGTCAGGTCGGTGTCAGCGAGGAATGACGATTGCGCCGAACCGGCAGCCGACTTGGCCCAGTTTGTCGTGATATACTCATAAGCAATCGTCTCCCCGGCGGCGGGCGTCGGCGTCACCAGAAACTGACCGTCCCGCTCAATGAACGCCAGAAACACGCGATTGAGTTGGGGCTGCGCTTGGATAGCCTGCCACTCTTGCGGGGTGATAGGCCCGTAAATGTAACGCATTGTCGTCCTGTTAAAGAACGAGTTTGCAATAAAATGGTCCAAGTCCGACGGAACTGCGCTCGCCTGCACCGCGCTTGCCACCGTATTAAACAGATGCTGCTTTCGCATCACCTGCCAATCATAAGTGCCCGACAGTTCGTCGCCTTCTTCATTGGCTAGTGCGTAAAGCTGCTGAACCTGCGCGTCAGTCGAGTTGACGACTTCCGTAGGCACGGGAATGGACAAAAGGCGGCAAGCCCTTTGGACAATCTGAAGAAGGTTCATCGCCATTGGTTAGGCCTTTGCAGGACGCCCGCGCTTCTTAAGGGCGGGGATGGTTTCATGTTCCGCCACAACGTCCGTTTGGTCGTCGCTGACAGGCTGGGCTACACCGCCGGGACCATCCACCCCGTCGTGATCAAACGCTTCAATCGGCGCGTTATTAAACGCCGTCTTGAGATACATATCATATTCCGCGCCATGTGCCTTCTTGTCAGCGTCAGTCGCTACACGCGGACCAATCACCGACGACGAATCGGCTTGAAAGCGGAACATCAAGAACTTGCCCTCCTTGTAGAAGGTAGCACCAGGCTTATACATCACGTCGCGTTCAAGATTGTTCATGCGGCTGCCTTCTCTGCTTTGGCCTCAAGCGCCAGTGCCAGTTTTTCCTCAAGCTCGCGGATGCGCTGCGTCAGTTCCGCAAGCGGCTTTTCAGCCTCCGTTTGCTCAATAAACCGCTGCGCCTTAGCACGAAGGGCTTGACCACCCATCGGGACGCATTTGGCAAGCTGGGCGTCAGACAGGCCCGCCAGAGCCTCGACAGTGCGGATATGAACGCTGTTAAGCTCAATGACCTGACTGCGGCCCACGCCCGCCCATTCCTCTAGCGGTGTGCCGCTCTCAGGGGCTTCCATGTTGGCCTTGAACGCAGCGTATTTGGTGGGCCAACGTTCGCGGTGTTCTTCCTTCACGGCAACGTCAACGATGTTCTTGTTATCGCCCGGCACGATGAGTTCCACATACTCAACGTCAGCCCAGACCTCGCGGCCCTCTTTCTCTGACAAAAAGTTGTTACGAACCGGCTTGATGTGGAAACGCGGAATGATCCGGTCCCGTCCGTCTGGCGCTACATAATCCATCTATGTCCTCCGATACACAGTGTCATTTCCGATCCGCATCACGCTAGAATAGCCGGGCAGATCGGCTTTCGGGCCTAGTCCCTTTTCTTCGAGGACTATAATAGGCGAAAACTTCTCAATTGTCGCTAGTGCGCCTTTAATGGCGTCAGCCTCCGCACCTTCGATGTCCAGCCAGATCAAATCGCACTGGTCGAGGTTCAGGCTATCTATTGTCTGAACGGGGACAACCGTTCCCGGCAGCGTCTTGTGCGAACCGCAATTGTCCGTGTCGATGCGCTGAACAGCACACCAGCCAGGTTCCGCCCCGAGCGCCCCAAAATACGCTAGGGCTTCGTCATATGTGACGTTCTTGTGCAGGCATTCAAAATTGTCCTCATCCGGCTCAAACGTAATGACCTGACCGAACACCTTCGACAGCGCCAGCGGATACACCCCGACATTGCCGCCAGCTTGGACGCAAACGCGCTTCTCAACCACCAACGGCAGGACGACAGGCATAGCAGCGGCGCACTCACCAATCACCGCGTTACGGCACCGAACGTCAAAATCAGGCCACCAAAGGCCGTCAATCTGTTTCACTTTGCGAAACCCTTTTCGTCATACAAGTGCCGTTGAGCATCCACCGGATGGTAGAAGTCCGGCTCATCCAACAGCAGCAACGCCCGGTCAGCGTCGGTCAATCGCTCAGGATACCATTTGAGCGTTGCCCACGCTTTGCGCCGCTCGTTGTCGTTTCGCTCATGGTATTGGTTCACGCCAACAATCTCGCCATGTCTGGGATCAGGCCCTTCCCGTGGGCAATGACCTTCACGCCACGGTCGCGCAGATACAAAAACTGCTGCTGAAACTCCATCGCCTGCCTAATCATCCAACGGGCGCAAGTGTATGTCTTGTCACCTAGCACAACATCCATTGTCGCTTCACCGTCATTCAGGCTTTGCGAATAGGCATGGTGTGAACCCTCGGCATACGAACTGTCGAAACCATAAAGGTGTATTTTCTTGTAACCAGACAGCCACGCCAGATTGATAGCGCGAAGCCCGACAGTGCCACCACCAGGCACTAGAACGCACGGCTTCTGGTCTGGGCCTTCGTCAAACCACGGCTTGATAATGTCCATAAGTTCGTCACCCGAACCCATCGCATTGTGCCACAGCACAACATCATGCCCCGAAAGCGCATCAAACACGCATGGATGAACCTGTGAAGCGAGGAAATAGCGCACGGACATTGGCGCATCCTCGACCATGTGTAGATTTTCTTCCCGCGCATCCAGCATGACGTGACCGTCTGGCGTTAGGCCGTGCTTGATCAGATACCGCATTGCATTGTTGACGCTGATAATCTTGGCGCCACGCCTGCGATGGTCCTTGATGGCCTGCACACTGTCCGCAAGCGAGGGACCGCCACCGACAATGACGCAAGCTTTGTCTTGATCCCCAAAGCCGGAGAACCACGCCAAATCCCGCTGCACGTTTGTCCGCACGTTGGCATAGGCAAAATCATGCGTGACGTTCATGCCCTTCAGCTCTGGCATGGCCGTGTAGCCACCGACGCGCCAGACACCTGGCACCCACCCCTCAGTCACTTCATGCGGCTTGGGCTGGCCGTGAAAGATAACGGCTTTAGCCGTCTCAGGGGGCCATGACACCGCATTCCGGTATGACACGAACATATCAGCGGGAAACGTGTTCCATGTGCTGATTTGCGTGATCCACTCTTGGTCCCCGCCGTTCACTTGGCCTTTAGGCAGCAAGCCTTGCAAGGTATCGGACGGCAGGTCGATAAACTCAGGCTCAAACCACGTCCAGATGTCGGAATGGTCGCCAAACTGCCAACGCATGACGCTGCTGTTGTAGCAGGGCCAGTGCCAGTCCTTGATGATGCCGTGTTGCAGTTCTTCAAGCCTGCCGGTCACGCATACGTCAAGGTCCATATACAGAACCTCGTCGCCTAACTCCCACGGCATATCTTCTTCGCAGAACAGATAGACCTTTTGCCACCAGCCCGGCAAATCGGGATTGTGCGCGATAGCCGTAATGCCTTCAGGCAGTTCGTCCGGCCTGTCAGTCAGGCACCAATGGCGCTGTTCCTCGCCCAGATGCCGAGCGATGCCGTCATGCAGCTTAATGACGTATTCAATCGGGTATTTGGTCCCGACGCGGACGCTGACAACATTGATCATGCTACCTCCATAGCAAAATGGCCCCGAGGACAAACCCCGAGGCCATTAAGCTAACACCTAACCCCAGTGGAGGCTAGGGCAGGCGAGAGGCTTAGATAGCGGTGCGCTTGGCCCAGAAGTATTGGCCAGCGGCGACACCGCCCGTGGTGTTGACCGTGAAGCCAGCCGAACCGGAATCCGACGACGCAGAGCCGTTGGTGCCGATCAGGATGGTTGCAGTCGAAGACAGAGCCTCCGAAGCACGGGCGTAGAGGTGAAGGCGAGCGTCGTTAGCACGAACAGTCGTGTTGACGGCGAAGGCCGGGGTCGAGGACTTGTCGTCCAGATCAATCCCCACAGTCGGAATGGTCGAAAAGACCGTAGCAGCAGTCGATGCCATGTTAGTGGCTCCTTTCTAGGGGGATCAGGTTTGGAACAGGACGCCTTGGAGGAAGGCGTTCGACAGGGTCAGGTTGCCAGCCCAAACGATAGGCTTGACCATAGCGTCCTGGTTGATCGAACGGACTTCTTCCAGCGGAACCATGTTGCGGTCCTTGTGAGGACGCCAGTGGATGTAGCCGGTGTTCAGCATATACATATGGTTGGCCGGGCAAGCCCCGCCAAAACCACCGTCAAACACCACGTCAGTGCCTTTGAACTTCAGCGACACGTAACCGGCGTCGCCTTCGTTGGGGTTGCTGATGCGCTGGATGTCCTGAAGCGCCGACTCATAGAATGCGAAATAGTTGTCATCGCACAGAATGAGGTCCGGCTTGTCGGTGCCACGCGAGCACTGACGATACAGGTTGTTCATGAAGCGAACGATGTTGGCAGCCGAGGCAGCCGAACCGCCGTCCGAGGTGGCTTGGAACTTCTGGTTTTGCCAGAAGGACCACGTTGCACGGTTGATGCCGCCGACAGTGCCGGTGGTGGGGTCGTCAGCGACGAGAAGCTGAAGGCCACCAATCTGCTTGCCGCCCGAAGCCGTGCCGTTCGAGTAGAGGTCTTCAGCCACACCGTTCTGCATGGTCTTTTCCGCGTTCTTGATACGCGAGGCCAGCAGGTCGATGATGGCGTCAACGCCGGAGTTTTGCAGTTGCTCCAGACCGCTCATGGTCACGTTGACAGCGATTTGCTTCCAGTCAAACTCAGCCGAGGTAAACACATCGCTAGGCGAGATGTTCAGGACTTCGTAGCCCGAGTAACGCTGATAAGTGACGTTTTCAGCGTATTCGAGTTCCTGGATGATGGTCCGACCACCGGACACCGGCTTGATGGTGCCGCGACGGTTCATACGCGACAGAATCGCGTTGTTCTGGGTAACGTTGTCAGCCAGCTTACCCGTGCGGTTACGCAGGGTCGTGGTTGCGATTTCCGAAAGATTCGGGGAGGTCATTTAAGTTCTCCTAGGCCGCACCGGCAACTTCTTCAAAAGCCGCGCGGATGTCGTCCTCGATTGATCCATTGGACTTGGGAATACGGGTTTGACCCGGAGACCCGGTGACACTGACAGCCGCCCGTCGCGCCTGCGCCGCCTTGTCTTGCACGGGAGCTGCCGGGGCCTGCGCTGTTTGCAGAAACGGGCGAATATCCGGCCTCATCCAGCAAGCCATTTCATACGCTTCCTTCAGGTCCGATGCTTTCCCGTTGTGCAAGAGGACCGCCATATCATCGCGGACGTTCTCGAAATACAGGTTGGCCGGATCGTTCTGGAAAGCGTCGATTTGGCTGACGATAGGCGCGGTTTGCGCCGTCTGGACTTGGCTTTGCAGGACTTGGAGTTGCTGCTTAAGGGCTGCAATCTCTGGGTGGCTGTCTCGCGCGGGCTGGGCCTGGTATGGCTGTCCCTGCGGCTGGGCCAATCGGCTTAGATCGACTTGATAGGACTTGGCCAGAAACTGAATGCCCTGTGCCGCGTCTTTCTCAAGAAGGTCTTGAGCCGCTAAAAGCGTCCGAATCGCTGTAGTCTCATCCATCCCTTGCGCGGCCCAAATGGCTCTGCGTGGGGCGATAAGCTGTTCTAGCGGCTCAAAAGCCTTTTCTCTTTGCGACCGCTCACGAAAGCCTTTCTCAACATCCGTCTCCCGTTTCAGAATCTCTTTCTGAATGTCGGGGTCCAGCGTCGCAAACTTGGCCTTGCTAGCGGGCGTCCAGCTTGCCGGAGGACGGATGGACTCTTGCGGAGTTTCCACCTTAAGCGACTGGTCGGGAGTATCTTGCACCGTTTCAGGCTGTTTGGCAATAAACTTGCCGTCAGGGCCTCTTACACGCCCGTCTGCTGCCTTTTCGCCGTCATCGTGGGGCGTTTCTGCCTCAATAACCGCTTCCGGTGCGACCACCACTTCCTCAACGGGCGCAGGCTCAGGCGCGTTGCCGCTCACCTCTGCCATAGCTGCCCGAATGTCGTCTTCCATGTCGCTCATAGTCTGGCCTCCACCTGATCAATAGCCGTCTTGATGTCCTGTTTAAGCTCACGGTCAGACAGCGTGGGCCGTGGCTTGGCCGTTAGTTTCTCGTTTCCAACAATCTCGCAGCCCGCATCCTTCACACCGCGCTCATAGGCTGACCGGCTGTCATACATCAGGCCATTGGCGTGGTTTAGGATTGGGTCCATGCCGTCAGCCCGAATAGCGGGCATTGGCAGATGGGAGCGGGCCTTGCGAAACTGTTCAAGGCAGGGGCCAGGCCATGCGGCTACGTCGTGCATATCGCCACACGCTTTGCAGATGCGATAAGTCGCTCGGCTCATACGGCAAACGTTCCCATTGACGACCAATTGTCAAACCCTTGGCTGTCCGCAAACGCCTGCATGGCCTCGGTCAGGTTGGTGTAGTTGGCGCTCAACCGGCTATTAATCCAAAGCAGTTGGGCTTCATTAAACGTCGCGCCAGCCGGAATGGTAATTTCCGCCTCAAACATCAGCCGCACATCACCGTTATAGTTATTGGCGGTTGGCGTGAGGCTAATCTCCCTCGCGCTCGCCTGCCGCTTGCCCTGTTGCGTCTTGTCCAGTGTCGGCATCAGGCAAACCCTTGTGGCGTCGGGTCACGGGAAAGGGTCGCAGCCTTAACCTGAAGCTCTTGGCCCTTCAGTTGCAGTTCAGCCATGCCAAGCTCACCCTCCATCTGCGTCCGCTGTTGCTCGATTTGCGCTTGCATCTGGGCCGTTTGCGACTTCAGTTGCTCCACCTGCATCGCGCTTTCGTCAGGCGGTGGCGGTCCTTGAGGCTGAACAGGCGGTGCGGCTTCTGCCTGCTCAAACACCTTGTCAATCACGTCTTCCATCGACCGGCTGACATTAAACGTGCGAGCGCCCTGCTTTAGCACCTCGGCAAACAGCGGAGCCGTGTAAGGCGCAGACGGGACGATGCTTGCCGCCGCCGACATCAACCCCACGATAGCACTGGTGAACTCGGTAAACGCCATCTTGGCCGCGTTTTCATCCGGCTGAACGGTCGAATCAGTCTCAACGTCAATGCGGAACGAACGCAGCGCGTCATCGCGGAGAAGGGCTTGCACCTCTTCCCATGTCGGCTGGGCCATCAGTTCCAGCATTGCCGGATCAGGAGCCATGCCGGGCGGGATAGGCATCCCCGCCTGCTCAGCCTGTTGGATCAGCGGCATGATTTGTTCGATCTGCTGCTTTTCCGCCGCCGTCAGCAGCTTCACGTTCGTCATGGCCTTCAGCGTGTCAATGCTGAAATGCTCCGCAATAATCTCAGCCTTAAGCCGGATAGCATCACGGCAGAACCGTTGCAGGTCGCGTTGGCGGTCACGAACACGCAGCGAGCCCCACTGGCCCTTCATCCGTTGAGCCGTTGCCGTCTCGTTAGGATTGCTCTCGCCCCGGATGATGTCCGACAGGCCGGTGATTTGGTAAATGTCGTTCAGGACTTGCGAGCGGGCCTCATAGCAGCCCTTCAGCACTTGAATGACCATATCGACCGGCACCCACTCGATAAGGCCGCGAACGCCGCCCTTCTCTTTCCACAGGTCAAACGTGTCGATTGGGATTAGCTTGTTCTCATTACCCGGCGAGAACACCAGTTGCAGTTCGCGGTTAGCTTCACCGGCATACACACCCACCATCCGCAGCGCATCTTGCAGCTTGCCAATACGGGCTGTCAATTCGTCCAGTTCGTCGGCCTGGTCCTGATACTGGACGTAATCGGCAACCGGAATGGTGCTGT
>JACCDP011155282.1_pt1 | contig 36997 bp, 32 predicted proteins | sample 7445841 | NCBI WGS metagenome assembly JACCDP01 (sample SAMN15323441, study PRJNA562643) | freshwater metagenome | isolation source: river surface water | place: USA:Blue River Watershed | collected 2017-08-17 | reverse complement strand
TCCGCTTCGTATTTGGCGTGATTGACAACGAGATCACTCGCTTTGGTGATGACACTCGAGCCTTGGGTCACTTGGCCGGTCTTCGCGTCGACGACTAACAAAGGCGATGGTTCATCGACGACGACATCCGGCGGGTAGGCCGTAGCAGAAAGCCCCCCCTCGACAAATCGAGTGTTGAAGCCTTCGGACACTGGACCCGTGGACTGCCCAGGCTTGGTATCCACGCCTTCGCCGACGGCGAGACAAGTTGCGTAGTCACCTGCCAGATTGGTACGAAGCGCGTCCGCGCCGTTGTCGCCCAAGCTGAGGAAGTCGAAGTTGCCGACGGTCGTCCCGCCCGCATTGCGAAGACCATAAATGCCATTGGGCGTATAGCCGAAATACGGTTTACCGACGGCCACGTCCGCGCATGCAGCGACCGGCACGACATTGCACGCGTAGATGAGAGGCGCGCTCGGGCCCGCGATGGCGCTCGCACCGGCCGAAAGGTCGACGATCCCGAGCACCCTTGCGAAACTGACGTGGCTCGATACATCGGATAGTCGAATCCGCACATAGCGCGCTGGCGTGCTGCCTGCAACGAAGGGGCGGGGCGTTGCCGAGAACTGCATCTCGAACCAGGTGTTCTGCGGGCACGAAACGCTAGACGGCAGCTCAGTCGTCAGTTCGGTGAATCCAACAGCATTCGCCAGCAGCACGTCGCGCGCAGACTCGCAGGCCGCCAAAGTAGAGCCGGTCTCATCCAGTCGACGAGCTGCGGCCAAGGTCATGGCATCCGTCGTCGATTGCAGTCTCGACTTCACGTACCCGAGATGGCTCGCATCGATTGCAAGCCCGACGATGCCGACTAGCGTCACCAAGGCGACCAGCATCAACAGCATGACGCTGCCTCGATCTCGATGCGATTTTCGCAATGCCCGCGTAGACATGTCAGTTGCGGCCCATGCCGCCCAGCAGCAAGTCAAATAATCCTGGACGCGATGCACCTTCACGACTGCGACTGCGGACGCTGTTGACGGTCGTATTCGACACCTCCGGGTCGGTACCGCGCGGGGCTGTGGTGCCATGCCGAGCTGTCGCTTCGGCATCATTGACTTGGGCTGCCATGATCGTTTTGACGCTCTGGCCATCGGCAACGGATGTTTCGGTCGTCGTGCATCCGGTCAGCATGGCAGCGCTCAATACGGTCGAGCACAGGATGGAAATGGAGCTCTTTGCATTCATGGACTTTTCCTCTCTTGCGTGTCTTTTGTTGGGGCGACTTCTGGTGCGCTGATTCGTCCCATCATGTAGAAGTCCCAGTCGTCGGGTTGGCGATAGCGGTCCGTCGGTAACTCCAGTGTCTTCGGATCAATCGGTCGGGCAAGCCGTGGGGTTACCAAAATGACGAGTTCGGTATTGCCCTTCACGAAGTCCTGACTGCGAAAGAGCGCGCCGAGTACTGGCAGAGAGCCAAGCCCTGGGAATTTGCTCACCAACGAACGCACGTTGTCGCTGAATAGACCAGCCAATGCGATCGTTTGGCCATCGGCGAGTTCGACTGTGCCGGTAGCGTTTCGTCTCGTCAGTGAGGGAACAACAAAGGTAGAGCTTGTTTGCGTTGGATTGAGAACGACACTGGTCGCATTCGAAATTTCACTGACTGAAACCTCGAGCTTGGTGTTGATCCGATCATCGGAGAGTACGGTCGGTAGAACTTTCAAGGAAATACCGAAATCCTTGAAGGCGATGGTGACGCTTCGGTCGCTTTGCGGTACCGGTATCGGGAACTCGCCTCCAGAGAGGAAGGTCGCCTCCTGCCCAGTCAACGTCGTCAAAGTGGGCTCTGCCAGAATCTTGGCGAGCCCCTGATCCTTAGCTGCATCCAGGGCGAGATTGAACGCGAAGCTATCTGAGAAATAGCTCGTGAAAATGCCTTGGTTGGAGATGACGAGATCATTCGGTGAAAATTCATCCAGCGCTGGTGCGACTACAGAGCTGGCGCCGGAGACGACCGACGGAATGCGAGCGCCGGAAGGACCGAAAATCGCATCCGGAAACGAGGCGCCGCCGTTGACGCCGCCTCCGCTCCAGTTGCCGCGAACGCCGAAGGCGTTGAAGCGCGCATTGATTCGCTTGAGTTCCGAACGTGCGACTTCTGCGACCCGCACCTCCACCATGACCTGTTGAGCGCCCGCGACCTCAAGCAGATTAATGATTTCACCGGTCGGGCGACTCGCCTCGCGTTGGGTGGGCGTTTTTTCGGAGTCCAACTCGCGGCTCTTTCGCGCGTTATCGAGACGCGCCAGATAGCTCTCGGCTAGACGGATCGCCGTGTTCATGATGGTCGCACTCGGCACGCGGCCGGATAACACGATGGATCGCTGTGCCGAGGTGACTTCGATACTGTTACCGGGTATCAAACGGAACAGCCGCGTTTTCAGCCCTTCAAGATCGTGTGTGACCTCGACCTCAAATGAGGATCGCGCGCCGTCCTCGCGATCCCAGACCATCAGATTGGTGACGCCGACATCACGACCGAGAACGTAGTATTCGGTTGGACTCAACACGACGACATCCGCGATACCAGGGTCGGCGACGGACACTCGCTTGGCGGCCTTTGGCAGAGTCACGGTGTGCGACTGGAACACGGGCAGAGTAATCTTTCGGCTGCTCGCCTCCAGATCCGCTGCGTTGACGAATCCGCCGAGTGTGACCAAAAGAAACAAGAATAATGGTCGATGCATGTTGGTTTCCTACTCCGACTTACGTGTGGTGATTTGGGTACCGCGGATCAAAGTCACAGGCGGCGAGGGATCGCGCACTCGCTCCAATTGCGGCGTTTTGATCGGGAAGATTCCGGCCTCTATCAGCTTCGGCGCGCGGACGACGACCTCGGTTTCGGCAATCGGGTCGTTCGTCGCTGTCGTTGCCGAAATAGGGTTCCGCAAGGTGAGTTGAATTCGTCCGCGCTGCTGGGCCGCCGCAATCTTCTCTGCACCCCCCGGCGTGACTTCCAAGGTCACTGCCCGAACTAGCAAGGCCTCGTTGGTACCGGAATCCGATCTCTGATCGACTGCCAGCACTCGGATATCCTGCAAAATCGTCTCGGCTTGGGAGGCGTTGCCGTCCTGGAATGCGGCGACGACATCGACTCGATTCTCGGGGAGTACGAATCCTCCTACGCCGATGACATCGTCGACTCGTACGGTCACGGCACGCATACCGGGTGCGAGCACAGCGGCTAAAGCACTGCCACCGGCGTATTTGGAGAGCCGTCGATCGATCAGTACCTCACCGGCGAAGAGCGCCGATCTCGAAACATGACCGATGGCGACATCGGATCGAGTGAACGCATCAGGTGGAATGCTCGATCCGACCGTACGAACGACCCTGATATCGGCCGCCTCGATACGTTTTCCGAGTGGGACATCCCGTGCGGCGATGACCACATTCGAAAAAGATAATTTACCGGCGTCCGCGGCCGCTACGCGTGATTGCATCCAGCGTGTCGCGAGCCATGCCGCCAACGCGGCGAATATCAGAGCAATAAAAATCAACCAAAAGTTTTTTCGTGTTTCGTAGTTCATGGGGTCCTCAAGCAGCCAGGGCGGTGCCGACAGTCGACGTGGCGATGGCGATCGCATACGGAACATGCGTCGCGCCCCGTGTTGAACATAGATAGATCACAGCGAGAATCGCCCCGACAATGGCAGTCGAAGCGAGTGCAACCAGCAATTGCGATGTCGTCCACCAAATCGAAGTCGCTGAAATGAGCTTCACATCGCCGGCGCTCATGCCACGTAGCACGTAAATCGGCATGCAAGCGAGCCCCGCGATAAAGCCCTGTCCGAGTCCGCCGACAGCCGTGATGGGCGAAGACTCAACGACTAGATAGAAAACGCCGACGATTGCGATAAATGCAGTGAGTGCGTTCGGTATCCGACGAGATTTCCAGTCGAAAGCAGCTGCCAGCAAAACGGCTGGAATCAACACTGCCAGCTGCATGATAGGAACGGATGTCACGGAGCTCTCCAGAAGTGTCCGGGCGGTGGGGAGGGAAGACACCACCCGGACACTCATTAAGTTGACGACTGTCTATTAGGCGAGCGCGTTATAGAGCTCGTTAAGACGATCCGTCGCCTCGGTTCCGATCAACTCGAACACGCCAACCAAGCCAGCAACAACGACGCCGGCAACGATCGCGTACTCGACCGCGGCAAGACCGCGCTCGTCACGGATAAACGCTTTCAGAAAGTTTTTCATGGAGTTCTCCTGTGTTGATTTCAGTAATCGTCGAAGCTGTAGCCTCGACGCGAGCAATGTAGAGCGAGGCATCTCACGCAACCTGCGCGTCATCGCACGTAGATCGAAATCCCGATAGGTGTTGAACAAAACGGATATCGAAAGCGGTCCTCGGGATACTGGCCTCGGGAAAAATGTCTTCCCGATTGACAACGAGGAAACTCAAATGAAAAAGCTTTCACTGCATGAGCAGATCAACGATATGGAGGAGGTCGTTCGCGGATTCATGCGCCGGCCTTTTGCTCTCGATGCCGCGACACCCGAGATGCGACTTGATGTGCACGAAGACGACGACTCGTACTCCATCCATGCTGAAATTCCGGGCGCTAAGAAAGACGATGTGAAAATCGAATTGGACGATAACTACGTTTCCATCTCGGCGCAGAAACAAAGTCAAATCGATCGCCAAAATGGCGGACGCTGGATTTGCTCAGAACGCAATTTCGGCGCTGTCTCACGCAGCATGTCGTTGGCGCACGATATTGAACCCAAGAAAGCGCGCGCAGCGTATGAGAACGGCGTTCTGGCTCTGACCTTGCCGAAAAAGGCGCGATCCGAACTTCACAACATCGAAATCAAGTAAAGAAAAAAAGGGCCGGATCTAGTTATAGATCCGGCCCGAACTGGTGGCTGGAGAAATCGAGCCACTTGGGGGGATAGCGCAAAAAGCAGCTCGACCTTCCGTGTTGGGAAAAGGCCGAGCTGCCTCACCGAGCTGCTTGAGCGCGGTCGCAGGGTGGGGCCTGTCGTTGAGGACATCGTCTCGGCAACCCTTTCGTCGCCTTGACGCCGGTCTGTCGGGGACCGTGCCACCCTGTGATCGATGGCTCTACTTCGGGAAAGGCCTGAAGTGATTTCCAATCGACGGTTCGAAGTCTACGCAGGTAATTCGGCCCCGTCGGTGGCGCTTCGCACGCAAAATTCAGAAAGGAGATACGTGCGCTAGATCACCTTAGAAATCATTGGGTCGAGTAGTGTCTTGTCTGCGTGACACTGCCTCGCGCGAGAGATCGAATGAGCGGTGCCTCACATTGAACGCAAATTGTTCGTGACGGCTAAAGTCAGAGAATTGACACTCTCCGCTCATCACTAGTTCACGGAGGGACGGTAATGAAACCAGTGATGACACAAAATAAATTTCTCCAGGGCCTGCCGAAGGAAGTGCTGATGAAGTTCGACGATCATGTCGAGCTCACGCAGATAAGGCGAGGCGACACCGACAAAGATCCAACGAGCCGATTCGAGTACGTATACTTTCCGTTAACCTGTGTTTACTCGTTGGAGTTGACGATGTCCGATGGAGTCAACTGCCATCTCGCCTTGCTCGGGTATCGAGATGCCATCGGTGCGCGTAACTCGATCGATCTGGCGATGTCAGGCGTGCCTCGTGCGATCATCCCGGGCTATGCACTGAAGATACGCAGTGAAATCTTTGCGGCCGAATTGGTTCGGTCGCCCGAGTTGCGGCGGGCTGTTCACAGTCAGTTCGTTCGAGCGACTGGAATTCTGGGCGTGACGAGCGGTTGCAACCTCCGTCATCCGCTACAGCGTCGATTAGCCCGTTGGCTCTTGAGTTTGAATCACGCCTCAGGGGCTACGAGTTTCGACTTGACCCACGAGGATCTTGCCCACTTTCTCGGTGTACGCAGGGAGGCTGTTACCGAAGCGCTCGCGCGTTTAGCGCAGACGTCGGTCATCAAAACATCCAGAGGCCGCGTGCAGATTGTCGATCCGGAGGGCCTTCAGCATTTTTCTTGCGAGTGTAGTCAGAGCCTGCTGACGCAGAGGGCCTCGGGAGCAAACCAGAGAGACCAACTGAGGATGGTAAGCGCATGATTGCGAGTTAGGGCTCAGCCAAGGCGCCTACGAAGCGACGCATCATGGGTTGCACCAAGTAGGTCAGAAGCGAGTGTTGGCCAGTCTTGATCATGACGGTACAAGGCATGTCAGGTTGCAGTTCTAGCGATGACAGCAGCGCTCTTTCTGTTGGGGGTATCGTGACTCGAACTTTGTAATAGGGCGCGCCGGTCCTTTCGTCCGGCATCGCGTCGGCAGATACGACTTCGACATCGCCCGCGACGATGGGTCGTTGGAAGGCGTCTAGATAGGCATCAAACCGAAGATCGGCCTGAAGACCAGCGTGCACCCGGTCAATATAGCGAGGATCGACTTTAGCCTCGACGATCAGCTCATCACCATTGGGCACGATATCGAGTACGCGATCTCCAGACTTCAGCACCCCGCCCACGGTCGTCACTGCGAGATTGACAATAGTCCCTGATACGGGTGCGCGTATCGCCAATCTCTCATGTGTGTCGCTGAAGGCGGCAACTCGCTCGGCAAGTGCAGTTAGATCACGCCGCGCGTCTGCAAGTTCTGCCTCGATCTCCCGTCTCTGGTCGATGAGGTATTGCGACTCACGAAGGTGCAGTTCTGCGAGTCTGGATTGGATGGCGTTGATGCTGGAAAGATCCTCACTCTGACGGCTATGTACTTCAGATAATTGCCGCTCGACATCTAAGGCTTGATTGCGCGATAGATATCCTTGCGCCTGCAGGCTTCGGGCTGATGCCATTTGCTCGTCGAAGAGTGCGACTTGTCGCTCACGGCTGGTTTTGAGATTTTGCAGCGATCGCAACTGATTCTCGAGACCTCGCTTAGATTCTCGAATCAAGCGAATCTCACCGGCCGAGGCGGCTCGGCGAGCTTGCAAAACGTCTCTTTGCGTCTTCAGAATTGCAGCAATTTCTGGAAGGTCCGTTTGTCCCCGTAACGCCTCCGGAATCTCGAGGGATGGCCGTCGTTGGATTTCGGCTTGCAGTCGAGATTCGATTGCTAAGGTAGTCCACCAATGTGACTGAGCAGCCTTTAGACTGGCGAGCGACTGCGCCTCATCGAGTCGAACGAGCAGATCGCCCTTTTTGACGAGTTGTCCTTCCTTGACCGCGATTGCCTCAATGATGCCGCCGGTGACATGAGAAATCTGTTTTCGACTGGATTCGCTGGCGATCACGCCTGCGGCTGGGATGCCTTGATCGAGGGGCACCAACGATCCCCACGCAAGGAAACTGCCAAACCCCAAAAGAATGACTCGCCAGCCTGTACGAATTTCATATTCCATAAAAGTGACCGTCCGTCATGCGACATCGACTCGGGTTCCGACACGCGCCTGTTGAGCCGCCTTCAAAACGTCTTTACGAGGGGCAAATAACTTGAGGGTGCCTGACTCTAGTACGACGATTTGATCAACGAGTTGCAGAATATTCATGCGGTGCGAGATGACGAAGACGGTTCTCTTCTCCTGCTTCAACTCGTGAAGCGTCTTGAAAAGCGCTTCATCACCCGCTTCATCTAGGCTGGAATTCGGTTCATCCAGGACCAACAGTGCTGGGTTACCGAAAATCGCACGAGCAAGCGCTAACCGTTGTCTTTGCCCGCCCGATAGCACCGCACCGGCTGGTCCGATTCGAGTTTCGTATCCTTTTGGCATACGCAGAACGAGATCATGAATGCCTGCTTTTCTGGCCGCTTCGATGATTTTTGGCGAGTCGATCGCCGTAAAACGACAGATGTTTTCGGCGATGGTCCCGTCAAACAGCTCGACATCTTGTGGCAGGTATCCCAACCACGGACCGATGTCATCGCGCTCCAGTTGATGAATGGCCGCGCCGTCTACTCGGACCGTGCCAGCGAGCGGTTGCCAGATGCCGAGTAGTGCCCGGCCGAGGGTGGATTTACCCGAACCGCTAGCGCCGACGATCCCGATCAAGGCTCCGGGCGCGACATCGAATGCGATGTTGCGCAGAGTCGGAACTCTTTGACCCGGAGGTGCAACGGTGAGGTTCTCGACCGATACCCGCCCTGCAGGGCGGGGTAGCACCACATGGGGTGAAGTGGAGGTTTGATCGAGCAGTAGGTTCGAGATGCGTGCGAAGGCCTCTTTCGCCTTGGCGATCGAGCTCCAGTGGGAGATCAGCAAATCGAACGGCGATAGGCTCCGTCCAAGCAATATCGACGCTGCAATCATGCCACCGGGCGTCATTTGTCCTTGCAGCACCAACCAGCCGCCGAGACCAAGTATGCCTGATTGCAGCACGAGTCTTGCGTATCGACTGACGCTGCCGAGCAGCGCGGATTGGTTTGCGAGTTTCATTGAGAGATCGCGCAGATTGGCTTGCTGTCGTTGCCATCGTTCGCGGAATCGACCGAGCATGCCGAGAGCGGCGATGATCTCGAAGTTGCGCAGACGGGTAGTCGCTTCATCCTGCGAAGCAGACACCAGCTTACTGGACTCCGCTAACGTCGCGCGCGTGCTGAGTTGGTTGTACCAAGCGAGTGCGATGAGCAGAAGCATCGACAGGGTGGCGAAGATGCCGAGCGTTCCACTTAAAAGAAAAATAGCAATCAGAAAGACGGGCGCCCATGGTGCATCGAAAATGGCTAAGAGCGCCTTGCCCGTTATGAACTCCCGGATTTTATTGAGGTCGCTCAGCGCCTCCGTCGGTGCGCCGAGGTCGCCCGACACACTGCGCTTGAAAGCCGCATCGAACACTCGACCGTCTAGGTTTTGTTCGAGTTCCTGACCCATCCTGCCGAGCAGGCGCGCGCGGATCCAGTCGAGACTGGCCTCGATGGCGAGAAGCCCTACCAGCAGAGCCGACAATGCTAGTAGGGTTCCCTCGTTGCGACTGGTCAAAACGCGATCGTAGACTTGCAGCATGTAGATGGCGGGCATCAGCAGCATCAGGTTGATGCAGAAGCTGAAGACACCGAGTGCCACCAATCCATGCCGAAGTTTGCCAATGGCCTCTGCCAACTCGCCACGAATGACGATCAACTTTGTGGCCTCACTCAGAACAACGATGAGCCGTGGCTTTGAGTATTGACGGAAGAGGTAAACATTCCGGCCGGCTCGAAGAAATCGTTCCGCCCGTTGTCATTCGAGTCGCTGGTGTAAACGGTATCGACTCCGCCAGTCAAAACCAGAGTGGTCACCGGCTCACCATCGACGTAGCGTTGCGGGAGCGGATCGATGTCTGTATCGCCATCGAAGGCGTAGAACGATTCGCTGGTGCCCGCTTTGATGGCAACGCCCAGCACGTCCTTCCCTGAGAGCGTCGGATTGAGTTCCAGCAAACGAGCGTAGATATCACTCCACGCATCATCGAGATCGCTTATCGAGGGATCATTCTCAAGCCAGTCGATTTTCACTGTGTATAGACCATCGGCGCCGTCCTGGCCGCCACTGGAGGAGCCCCCCTGCGTATCACTCGACTCTAAACCGGAGCCCGCTGCGGCAGAGAAGTAGATCGTGATATGCGAAATATTTTTATCGAGCGTGGGGAAGTGATCGTCATCGCTCGGCGGATCCGTGACGGTGGCGCTACTGGGTGACAAGGTCAGGCTTTCAAACGTTTTACCCGTGACGACTGCGCTATCGATGGAGACTGTCGTATCGCCGAGCGGCGGGTCTTCATAAGTGTACGGTTGCTCTGTCGAACCGGCCGCAATGGTCACGGTCGCCCCGTTCGACAGGCTGACGAGCAGGTCGCTGTCCAACGGTTGATCGATTCGAATGATGAAATACGCAGGGTCACCCGGCGCACGATTGCCGTCATTGGTGTAGATGCCGACGGTCACTGGGTCCACGTCATCCAGAATCTGCGTGCTGACTTGCGAGTCATCGAAGGTGAGGTTTTCGAACGCGCCGGGTGTGCCGGCGTTGGCTTCGGTCGCGCTCGCGATGCGATTGGTGATCGCGTCGACCTCAACCCAAACATCATCGCGATTGACAGGCACGGGGTCGGAGTCGGCACTGCTTGAGCCTGCCGGGATGACGATGACTTGGCCGCCAGTGAGCGTCACTGTGATCGCATTGGTTGTCGTTACGGGAGTACCGTCTGAGGTTTTCTCAAGTTGTACGGAGTAGACGATTGAACCACCATCTTCACTCGTCGAGGGTGTCGTCGACAGACGCACGATGACAGGGTCGATCGTGTCGGTGACATCGACCACTGCCGGATCATCGTCGACCATGACAGCAGCCATGATGGGACTTTGCGGTACGGCCGACGTGATCGATACGCTGACCGAACTCGGGTCGATGTAGACATCGTCACCTTGCGTGCCATTCACATAAGCGGCACTCGTGGCGCCCGCGGGGATCGTCACTGTCGCGCCGTTGCTCAAAGTGACGAGCATGTCTGCTCCAACTGGCATATCGAGATGCAGCGTGAATGCTGCGGGGGCGTTCTCGAGTACGTCTCCGTCGGCGGTGATGCTGACCGTCACTTCCGGAATCGACGCAGTGCCCACCAATTTGACGCTGGTGTTGTTCGAGCCAACACTTGTCGCTCGAATGCCGAATACGGCACCGTCAAGCAGAGACGCCAGATTCATTCCTTCGAGATCGTAGAGGGTGAACGTCGCGTTGCTGGAATAGTCCTGCGAGGCACCCGAGGATCCGATCTCGACACCGTAGTCGAACGAGTAGCCCGTACCGCCCATGTTGTTGTCGCCGCCACCGGCGCGGGTAACCGGGCCACCCGGCGCTCCAATATCGAGGAAGAATCCGCGCAGGTCACCGCTGCCTGACTCAACTTGCACCCAGAATTTCACGCCGCCGGCCACAGCCTCGGCATAAACGCCGACGACGAGGTTGCTGCCATTGTTGCTGGTCACCGTGCCGATCTTCACGCCACCCGGGCTGCCCGTGTAAGACGCAACTGTAGTCGCTGATTCCACCCAACCTTTGCGAGCGGATGCGGCGGCTGCCGCATCGGATGTGTCTGATTTGTTGGCGTTATTCGTTACTTCTCTCACCATGATGTCACCTCGTCGGCTTGCGCCGTCTGTGTTTGAGCAAACTTTCCGAAACCCGATGGGATCAGAATGTCAAAGTGACATTGGTGCGATATGTACCCTAGGCCACAGATCTCCTCTTTGCTTTGACGATTTCAACCCAGAGCAGGCTCGCTACTCCAACGAGAGCGCTCCAGAAAAGCTGGTCGAGATTGATTGCGACAAACGAAAAGCGCTCTCGAATCACCGGAACATATAACGCCAACGTTAGGCATATAACGGCGAAAGCGGTGACGGCATACAGCGCGGGATTGCGCCTAGCGAGAACTTCGCGAAACGGAGCAGACCATGATCGATTGAAATAAATCAGCGCAATCAACGATGAAATCAAAGTGCAGAAGACCAGCGTCCTTGCGACTTCGTACCCGTTGGCAGACGCCGAAACCTCGTACACCACAGTACATGCGATAAAGACGCTTAGCCCTTGCAAGAGCGCTAGTACTACCTCGCGAAGTGCGAATAGTTTTTGATTCAGTGGTCGTGCGGGTCGTTTCATCAGATCTCGATCGGGCTGTTCGGCCTCGAAGACCAAAGCGCAGGTTGGATCGATGATCATCTCGATGATGACGATATGGATCGGCAGCAAAATCAGTGGCGCAGCCGAGTCGAGTAGAGGCAGCAGCGCGAGCCCCGCGATCGGCACGTGTACGGCGATGATGAAGATGCTGGCCTTCTTGATGTTGTCGTAGATCTTGCGACCCTGGCGGATCGCGGCAACGATGGAGGGGAACGCGTCATCGAGTAAAACGAGATCGGAGGCTTCTCGCGCCACCTCGGAGCCTCGCTGCCCCATCGCAATACCGATATCCGCTGCTTTCAGCGCCGGAGCATCGTTGACACCATCGCCGGTCATCGCCACGACATGGCCTCTTGCCTGTAATGCTCTAACCAGCCGCAGCTTCTGCTCGGGGCGTACTCGAGCGAAAACGTCGTGCTGCCTAACTGCCTCGGCAAGTTCGTCATCATCGAGGACATCCATGTCGGCACCGGTCAGCACGGCGGGATGCTCAAGTGCGACGATGCCGGCCTGGCGTGCAATGGCGAGCGCCGTCTTGGGATAGTCGCCTGTGATCATGACCACGCGTATCCCAGCGCCGCGACAGTCCGCAACTGCTTGGGGGACCTCGGTCCGTAGCGGATCGGCAAAAGCGAGCAACCCGAGAAACTCGAGTGGACCAAAGTCCGAACGTAGATCGGCATACGGCGTATCGACGCTTCCGGATGCTTGTGCGACACCGATGACGCGCAGGCCTTGCTCGGCAAGGCGGCTTACGATCGCATGCAGATCGGATTTCTGTTGTTCCGTGAAGGTGCACAGATGGGCGATGACTTCTGGAGCCCCTTTGCTGGCAAGTCGAACGTGGGTATCGCCTATCTGTCGAACAAGACCCATTGCGGGGCGCATGGCCGTCAACGGGTACTCATGAAGCAGAGAGTGTTGTTCTGAGTCAGCAACGCCCATCAATCGCTCTGCTGCATGACGGATCGCCTTGTCGAGTGGGTCCTTGGATTGCGGTTTGGTGGCAGCAAACGCCGTCGCGAGAAGTGTTGTGAATCGCGAGTCGAGATTATCGACGGCAGCCAAGTTGACCTCATGGGTCATATCAGCCAAGTGCGCTAACTGAAGTTGATTGCGAGTGAGCGTTCCCGTCTTGTCGACACACAAGACATTCATGGCGCTTAAACTTTCGATAGCCGGAATGTGTCGGGTGAGGACATTACGCTTTGACATGTGCCACGCGCCGACGGCCAGAAACACCGTTAGTACGACTGGGAATTCTTCGGGTATCAACGACATCGCCATCGCAATTCCCGCGAGACCCCCTTCGCGCCACGCATCGGGACTTCCTCCGCGAGTCAACGCGTAGACGACGGCTGCTGCGATACAGGCAAGGATGCCAGCACTCGCAAGCCAGCGGACTAAGCGATCAGTTTCCTTTTGCAGTGGGGAGCGATCGCTGTCGATGCTTGTCAGGGCTGCGCCGATTGCTGCTACGCGGGTACGCTCACCCGTGGCAAGGATTTCGGCGAGGCCGGCACCCGATGTGACCAGCGTTCCGCCGTAGAGGCTGCTTGTATGCTCTCCGCCAGGTTCGCCGAGTTCGACCGTTTCGGCGGATGGGGTTTTACTGACGGGGACCGATTCTCCCGTGAGTAATGACTCGTCGATCGACAAGTGGGTGGATTGACGGAGTAGCGCATCGGCGGGAACACGATCGCCTTCGCCGAGAACGATGAGATCACCGCGCACGAGCTCCGTTGCCGAGATACGGATTTCTCTGCCATCGCGAATGACGAGACATCGCGGGCTCGACATTTGGCGTAACGCATCGAGGGCTTTCTCGGTCCGCCGACGTTGCAGGATCGTGCTGCCGATGACGACGAGGACGAAGCTCAACAACAGCAGGCCGTCGCTGAGTTTGCCCATCGCAAGGTAGAGGCCGCCGCCTGCAACCAACATGATGAACATAGGCTCACGCAGAGCATCGAGCGCAACCGTGAGGGTCGGCGGGCGAGTGCGTCCGCCGATGACGTTGGGCCCATCCTCGGTCAAGCGCTGCTGCGCTTCGGACTCGCTCAGCCCGGTTGTCGTCAGGCGATCACTCACCCAACGATTCTGCCGTCTTTAGGGCGCCTTGGGCTACTTCTAGATGCTGAGTCGGTTAAGTCCGTCGAGCGCGGCGGTTTTGTAGCACTCCGCAAGAGTCGGAAAGTTAAAGACGGCATCGGCGAAGTAATCGATCTTGCCGTTGTGAGCCATCAATACCTGTCCGATGTGAATCAGTTCGCTCGCACCTTCGCCCATGATGTGTACGCCGAGCAATTGTCGGGATTCCGGGCTGAAGATGATCTTCAGTAAGCCCGTTCGATCACCGATGATCTGGCCACGCGAAATTTCGCGATAGTTTGCTTTGCCGATCTCGTAGGCAATACCCGCGGCAGTCAGCTCGTCTTCACTTTTACCGATCGTCGAAATCTCGGGTACCGTGTAGATGCCATACGGAAAGAGACCGATACCGCCTTCGTGATCATTGCGCAGACCGAACGCATGGCGCGCCGCGGCTCTGCCTTGTTCATACGAGGTCGATGCCAAAGACGGGAAGCCGATCACATCGCCAACGGCATAGACATGCTCAACGTTACTTTGGAAGTGCTCGTTGACGGGAATACGGTTGCGATCATCCGCTTGCACGCCGGCGTTGCCGAGTTGTAGGCGTTCCGTCGCTCCGACGCGACCAATCGAATAGAGCGCAGCTTCTGCGTGCAACACCTTTCCGCTTTTCAATCGAACTTCAACGGGTTTCGAAACACCACTGATGACATCGATTTCGGCGACTTCTTCACCGAGACGCATGGTGACATTGCTCTGCTGCACGACATAGGTGAGCGCTGCCGAAATCTCATGATCGAGAAACGGTAATAGCGTCGGCCGCTTATCTACTACGGTGACACGCACGCCGAGTGCCGCAAACATGGTTGCGTATTCGATACCGATGACGCCGGCGCCAACGACGATGATCGATCTCGGCAGACGCTCGAGTCCAAGTACATCGTCACTGGTGAAGACCCTTTGACCATCGAATGGAATGTGGGTGTCGCGCGCTGCCTCGGTGCCACAGGCGATCACAACTTTGCGAGCCGTGATCTGTCGCTTGCCATGTCTGCCTTCGGTGGTCAGCTCAATCAGGTGCGGATCGAGAAACGTCGCCGTCGCCTCGATGAGCTCGACGCGGTTACGTGTCATCTGATTACGGATGACGTCGATCTCGGATCGAACGACCTGCTGAACCCGGTAGAGGAGATCGTCAATGGTGATCTCCTGCTTCACTCGATAAGACGACCCGTAGATACCTCGCTCGCGATAACCCGAGAGGTGCAGGACCGCCTCTCGAAATGTCTTCGAGGGGATCGTGCCGTAGTTGACGCAGATCCCACCGACGGTTCTCGCCCGCTCGATGATCGCAACAGACTTGCCTAATTTAGCCGCCTGAATGGCCGCCCTTTGACCGGACGGACCCGATCCGATGACTACGAGGTCGTAGTCAAACCCGCGCTCCCCCATATTGATCCCCTTTGGATCTTGTTGATGTTGTGTTCCAGATCCTAGTTTGATCTCGGGAGGGATTCAAACCCCTGCCGCCCGACGGGGCGAGCCTCTATAGTGACCGACCATATCAGGGGGAGATGACATGTCTGACGAGGCTTTGCGCCAGGCAGCGCTCGCGTACCACGCGATGCCGCGACCGGGAAAAATTGGCACCCACGTTTTCAAGCCAGCGGAATCGAGCCGTGATCTTGCGCTCGCCTACAGCCCTGGCGTCGCAGAGCCGGTGTTGGCGATCGCCGCAGACCCTGAGGCAGCCTATGAGTACACCAACAAGGGCAATCTCATCGGCATCGTGACCGATGGTTCGGCGATTTTGGGTCTCGGTAATCTCGGTGCGCTGGCAAGCAAGCCCGTGATGGAAGGCAAGGCATTGCTATTCAAACGATTCGCGGATCTCGACTGCGTGGATATCGAGATCAACGCAGAGACGGCTGAAAGCTTCATCGACACGGTCGCGCGCATTGCCGATAGCTTCGGTGGCATCAATATAGAAGATGTGGGTGCTCCGCAGTGCTTCGCTATCGAAGAAGCGCTGAGAGCGCGTTGCAAGGTGCCCGTGTTCCACGACGATCAACACGGCACGGCCATTTGCGTCGTCGCCGGCTTATTGAATGCGCTCGAGTTGCAAGGTAAGCGCCTCAACGAAGCAAAGATCGTGTGTCTTGGCAGCGGTGCTGCCGGCACCGCGACCTTGCGCTTGTTGCGATCGATGGGCGTTCCGGTCGCGAATATGACGGCCGTTGATCGGCAGGGTGTCATTCACGCTGGGCGTGAAAATTTGCCGGACTACAAGGCCGAGTTTGCTAATGAGAGTCGTCATCGCACGCTGGCGGACGCGTTGCGGGGCGCCGACGTGTTCATCGGCGTTTCAGCTGCCGGTTTGCTCGATGCCGAATTGCTCCGATCGATGGCGCCGCGGCCCGTGATATTCGCGCTCGCGAATCCCGAGCCCGAGGTTCGACCGTCTGCGGCGCGAGCGATCCGCGACGATGTGATCGTTGCTACTGGTCGCTCGGACTTTCCGAACCAGGTGAACAATGTGCTGTGTTTTCCGTTCATCTTTCGCGGTGCACTCGATGTGCGCGCGCACGCCATCACAGAAGAGATGAAGATCGCTGCAGCACATGCGATCGCCAATCTCACTAAAGAGGCGGTCCCGGAAGAGGTGATCAAGGCCTATCCCGATGTCACGGGGCTCACTTTTGGGCCCGAGTACATTTTGCCGAAGCCCATGGATCCGCGATTGCGCGAGGTCGTAGCGAGCGCGGTGGCTAAAGCGGCCATCGCGAGTGGTGTTGCAGGTAAAGCGTACCCGTCTCATTATTTGAAGTGATGACATTGGAGCACTACAGCCGGTTCGCGCTATTCACCCTGATTGGTGCAGCGGTGTGGCTCGGCTTCATGCCGTTCTATCAATGGTTATTCTCCTGGACGGAGCATGTGCCTGGCATCAATTGGGTTTATCTGCCGCATGGCGTACGCATGATGTTGGTGTTGTTGTTAGGCGCTGCGGGTGCACTCGGGTTCACTCTCGGCGCCGTCATCCATACTCAGCTCACAGGATATGGCCCGACTTTCGATCCCTCGCTCGATATCGCCCTCGCCGTGATTCCCGGGCTCGCCGCCTGGGTCGCCGTCATGCTGACTTTTGGCCATTGGCCGGGTCGTAGTCTTCAGCCGATGGCCAGTTCGAATACGCAGGCCATGGATGGGCGCAGGTTGTTGTTGCTGGCATTCGTCTCGGCCATTCTCAATTCGACATCGCACCTAACGGCGCGTTATGCGCTCGGAAATGAAGTGCATGACTGGGTTGATCTTTGGGTGGCAATGTTCGTTGGCGACCTTTTTGGCGCATTATTACTACTCTACGCCCTGAAGGGGTGTATCTTGATTGTTAGCAACTTCACATCGACCGCAACTCATCATGCGCGAAAAACCAAATCCGAAGCTCCTTGATCTCTATCTGAGATTCCGCTGGCTCGTCGACGGGCTCAAGAGTTTGCCGTCCGCGGAGATTCTATCGATTCCGAATGTCGAGCTGTTGCTCGCTGATATCACGCAGGCGTGGAAGAGCGGCGAACCGTACCCGATCAATAAATTGCTCGATCGGCAAGAGATCGGGCATTTCAATACGGTACGTAAACGAATCCACCAGCTCAAAGATGCTGGTCTCGTAGAGTTTCAGGGAACCGAGTCCGATTCTCGCGTGAAGTTGGTCGTGCCGACCGAGCAGGCCTTGCGCTATTTCGAGGACTACGCTGCCGTCATTCAGAAGATGGGGCGCTAGATACCGATTTGCAGGTTAGGAAAATCGTTGCGAGTGGCGGTACACGTACGACGATTGAATGACTCTTGCCGTGAGCCGTTTTCTTTTCGGAGTGAGCCCGCCCGAGCGGCGTACCGATATTCTTGCCGCCGTAGTGTTCCGAATCGGTGTTGAGGCGTTCCTCGTAGACGCCGGAGAACGGAACGCCCACTCGATATCCCTCGCGCGCTGCGGGCGTGAAATTGCAGATCACGATCACAACCGATTCGTTGTGAGATCCTGTTCGAGAGAAGGCGATCAATGATTGCTGGTGATTGTCTACATCGAGCCATTCAAACCCGACTCGATCGTGATCGAGCTGATGTAGCGCCGGCAGATCACGCAGGAGTTTGTTCAGATCGCGAACCAAGCGTTGTGTGCCAAGGTGAAGATCGTCAGTGAGGAGATTCCAGTCGAGTTCGGCGCCGTGGTTCCACTCGCGCTCTTGGGCAAACTCGCACCCCATGAAGAGCAGCTTCTTGCCCGGATGGGCGAACATGAAGCCGAGATACGCGCGCAGATTGGAAAACTTTTGCTGACGAGTTCCTGGAGTTCGACCGAGCAGTGACCCTTTCCCGTGCACGACTTCATCGTGCGAGATGGGCAGGATGAAATTCTCGCTGTACGCATACGAAATATTGAAGGTTAGCTCGTTGTGGTGGTGCCTGCGATGAATCGGGTCACGGCTGATATACCGCAACGTATCGTTCATCCATCCCATATTCCACTTGTAGTGGAAGCCGAGCCCACCGAGATACGTGGGGTGCGAAACTTGTGGAAATGCGGTCGACTCTTCGGCGATGACGATCGCTCCCGGACGATATTTTCCTACGAGCTCGTTCAATTGCCGCAAGAACTGGATGGCCTCCAAGTTATTTTTGCCGCCGTGTTCGTTCGGTAGCCACTCGCCGTGGCGACGACTGTAGTCGCGATAGAGCATGGAGGCGACGGCATCGACGCGCAGCCCGTCCACATCAAATGACTCGAGCCAGTGCAGCGCGCTTCCAAGCAGAAAATTACGCACCTGCGGTTTTTTGAAATCGTAGATTAGCGTGTTCCAGTCCGGGTGCTTGCCCTCACGAGGATCGGCATATTCAAAGAGTGCGCTGCCATCAAATCGCGCAAGTCCATGTGCGTCGGACGGAAAATGAGCGGGTACCCAATCGACGATGACGCCGATGCCGGCTGTGTGGCATGCGGTCACGAAGCGACGGAAGTCTTCGGCGTCGCCATGTCGAGATGTGGCAGCGTAGAGACCCGTCGGCTGATACCCCCAGGATTCATCGAGTGGATATTCTGTGACGGGTAGCAGCTCGATGTGACTGAAGCCGAGCTCGACTACATAGGGAATCAGTGTCGCGCTGAGTTCGTCCCAATCGGCAAAGCGGCGCCCCGGTTTACGCGAGTATCGCCAGGAGCCGGCATGAACTTCGTAGATACTGATCGGGGCATCGAATCGGTTGCGCTTTAGTGCGGCTGTGTCGCACTCGATGGGTTTGAGCGCTGCACTGACGATGCTGGCGTTGGAGGGGCGAAGTTCGACGCGACGTGCGAACGGATCGCTTTTTTGGCCAACTCGGCGCCCACGACGGTCTTTCAGCGAAAACTTGTAGAGAGCGCCGTCGACAACTCCCGGGATGAATAACTCCCAGATACCACTTTTCCCGCGAAGTCGCATGGGGTGGCGTCGTTCGTCCCAGAAGTTGAAGTCGCCAACGATACTTACGCTGCTCGCATTCGGTGCCCACACGGCAAATCGAGTGCCATCAACGCCGTGGCTATGAATCCGTTGCGCACCCAGCACCTCGTGCGGACGCAGCAGCGTACCTTCTGCAAAAAGCCAAAGATCTGTCTCGGATATGTTCGGAGCGTGCCGATAGGGATCATCGAAGATCCACGCACTGCCATCGGCCCAAGTGGCTCGTAGTCGGTAGTCCGAGATTTCTCTATCGACCGAGATCTCGAAGGATCCATCGGGATGCAGTTGTGAGAAAAATCCAAGTGATTTTTTGCCTTGCGAATCGAGCAACTCGAGCGTGTGCGCATCGGGCTGAAAGACTCGTACGATCGTGCCACCGTCTTGTCTTCGATGGGGACCGCGATCGGCAATGGAGGGAACGATGTCGCGGCGCATCAGGCTAGCTTACTTATCGTTGCGGTGAGATACGCCAGATTTTCTCGGCGTATTCGCGGATGGCGCGATCAGATGCGAAGTACCCCATGCCGGCGACGTTTTCTATCGCGGCAGCGGTCCAGCGTGATGATTGTCTGAAAAGCTCATCTGCCTGTTGCTGCGCCTGACGGTAGCTTGCGAAATCGGCGATCAAATAGTATCGATCGCCACCATGGATTAGACCGTCGAGGAGCTCGCGATAACGTTCCGGCTCGCTCGGAGAGAATCGGCCGCTGGCGATCGAATCGAGCACAGCCGCCAAGTCGGAGTCGGCGCTGACAATATCCTCTGGTCGATAGCCGTTCGATTTGAGGTTCGCAATCTCGTCGCTGCGCAAGCCGAAGGCGAACATGTTGTCCGCACCGACTCGTTCGCGCATTTCGATGGTCGCTCCATCCAGTGTGCCGATCGTCAGCGCGCCGTTGAGCGCGAACTTCATGTTGCCAGTTCCCGAAGCTTCGGTGCCGGCGGTCGATATTTGCTCTGATAGGTCAGCGCCCGGGATGATGATCTCGGCTAGCGAAACACTGTAATTCGGAAGAAAGACGACCTTCAGTCGTCCCGCCAGCCTCGAATCCTGATTCACCACCACAGCGACGTCATTGATCAAACGAATGATCTGCTTTGCTGTCGTGTAGGACGAGGCCGCCTTGCCTGCAAAGATGACGGTCCGCGGCACCCAGTCTGCGGTCGGATTGGCGAGTATCGCGTGATAGCGCGATACGACGTGCAGCACATTGAGCAGCTGCCGCTTGTATTCGTGGATGCGCTTGATTTGCACATCGAACAGACTGTTCGCATCCGTGTCTATGCCCGTCGTGCGCTGTATGAGATTGCATAAGCGCCGCTTGTTTTCCCATTTAATGGCGCGAAACTCGTCGATGAAGCTCTCATCGTGCGAATGATCCTTCAGCAGTGCGAGTCGCTCTGATTCGAATCGCCATCGCTCGCCAATTTTCAGATCGAGCAGCCGAGCGAGCCTCGGATTGGCCTGCGAGAGCCAACGCCGCAGTGTGACGCCATTCGTGACGTTGGTGAATCGACCCGGCCATAGATCAGAAAAATCTTTGAATACCCGGTCTACCATCAGTGCCGAGTGCAGCGCGGAGACCCCGTTGATGGTATGGCTACCGATTATCGCCAGATGTGCCATACGGATCTGGCGCTCGTGCGGTTCATCACCTCGAATGTCAAAGATGCTCATTCTGGAGAGGCGACCCAGATCGTTCGGATAGCGTTCAGCTATTTCCGTCAGTAGCGCTGCGTTCAGTTGTTCGATGATGCCAACGTGGCGGGGCAGGACGCGTTGGAACAGTTCGATGTTCCAGGTCTCGAGCGCCTCGGGCATCAAGGTGTGGTTCGTGTATGAGAAAATCTGGCGTGTGAGATGCCAGGCGAGCGCCCAGTCCATCGAATGTAGATCGACGAGGGCTCGCATCAGCTCGGCGACTGCGAGCGCGGGGTGGGTGTCATTCAGATGAATTGCCACATGATCCGCGAGATTCGCGAGACTCGAATGCTCTTCGAGATGGCGCTGGAGGATATCGGCGATCGATGCGCAGACGAAGAAATACTCTTGCCGCAATCGCAGCTCACGGCCCGCTTCGGTACTGTCGTTGGGGTAGAGCACCCAGGAGAGTGCTTCGTTTTGCCCTTTGATCGCGGTGGCCGAGTGAAAGTCGCCCGCGTTGAAGAGAGACGTATCGAGAGCGGGGATTGCTCGAGCCTCCCAAAGACGGAGTATGCCCACTCGATGAGTAGCATGACCCGGCACGAACATGTCGTGGGCGCGGGCGATGACACGGCGCTCTGGCAGCCATCGCGCTTTGCCATGCTCGTCGTGATCGCTTCGTCCGCCGAAGCCCACTTCGACGTCTCGATCTACTCGTGCGAGCTCCCAAGGCGAGCCATCCTTCAACCACTCGTCCGGCGCTTCGCGCTGCACGCCGTGTTCGATACTTTGATCGAACATGCCGAACTGATAACGGATGCCGTATCCGAATGCGGGTATGTCCACGGTTGCCATCGAGTCCAGGAAGCAAGCGGCGAGTCGTCCGAGGCCGCCGTTACCGAGTCCGGCATCGGACTCCGCTTCCTGCACTTGCTCAAGATGACGACCACGCGCGGCGAGTGCGTCACGAATCGGTGCATCAAGCTCCAGCGCTTCGGCCGCGTTGGTGAGCGAACGCCCGATCAAAAATTCCATCGATAGGTAATGAACGCGACGCGCCTTGTTGGCGCGGTCCTGTAGCTGGCTGCGCAGTGCGCGGGCCGAGAGGTCTTCGCGCAGCAATCGGGCAATGGCGGCCATCCATTGGTTGTTGTTGGCATCGGCAGGAGCGACGCTGAACTCGCCGATCAGGCGCTCGTCGATGGCGCGGGCAAGCGATGTCATGTGGATGGCCGGCTGGAGGCTTCATCCAAATAGAGGATGAGTTGCTGCAGCGCGCTAAGGTTCGCCCGGTAGATGCGATCGCGGCCGCTGCGCTCTTCGGTCACCAGTCCGGCGTGGCGCAACTGACGAAGGTGAAAGGACAGGGTGTTAGCCGGTAGCCGCAGCGTAGCGGCCATATCCGAGGGCCGCGCTCCAGCGCTCCCGACCTGTCCGAGTAGGCTGACGATGGCCAGCCGGCTGGGTTGGGAGAGCGCGTTGAAGGATTCAGCCGCCTGATTCAGTTCCATACTTCCAATAATATAGAAATAAAAGGCACGCTGCAGCACTGACCGGACTTTAAATATGGTTTGTGGCGACGACTTAAGCATCAGTGGTGGTGGCGTTTGCTAGCATCCGATCGTTCCGTTTTGGAGATTCCCTGTGTTTGCGATCATCGGTTTGGTGGTTTTGTTTGCCTGCGTGTTCGGTGGCTACGTCTTGGCGGGCGGCAAGATGGCGCCCATCCTGAAAGCTCTGCCGTTCGAGATGATGATCATCGGTGGCGCCGGCGTCGGTGCGATGGTGATTTCGAATAGCCTCGATGTCCTCAAGGGCGTTGGCGCCGGCATCGGCAAGGTGTTCGGTGGCCCGAAGTATCACAAGCAGGAATACATGGACACGATCTTCCTGGTCGTGAAGCTCTTCAAGGTCTTCAAGGCCGAGGGTGCTGTGGCGCTCGAATCACACATCGAGAATCCTGAAGCGAGTTCGATCTTCGGTGAGTATCCGAAGCTGCTGAAAGACCATTCGCTGATCAACATGATCGCGGACACGATCCGCTTGCTCGTCACCTCGAATCAACCGCCTAAGCCCGAAGCGGTCGAAGATGTACTCATCCTTGCGATCAAAACCCACCATCACAACGAGATGAAGCCGGCCGAGGCGTTGGCCGCGCTCTCGGGCGCATTACCGGCGCTGGGTATCGTGGCCTGCGTACTTGGCGTCGTGAAGACGATGGCCGCGATCGATCAGCCACCGCCGGTGCTCGGCGCGTTGGTTGGCGCAGCACTCGTTGGTACCTTCCTCGGCGTGTTCCTCGCGTACGGCATCGTCGAGCCGATGGCGACTCGTTTGAAACAAATCATCGATGAGGATGGCGAGATTTATCACGTCGCCAAGCACGCTCTGATCGGTCACCTGCAGGGCTATCCCGTGCCGTTGATTATCGAAAGCGCGCGAGCGGCGATTAGTCACCACTCGCAGCCGACGTTTGCGGAGGTATTCGATGGCCTCCGAGGCAAGTAACGCGCCGGCGGCTGCAGAGGCGCCGCCAGCTGACGAGGCTGCTCAGCAAGCAGCGGCTGTCGAGTCTGCACCGGCTGCGGAACAAACCGCGGCCGAGGCGGCAGCGCAGCTGCCGCCCATCATCATCAAGAAAGTCATGGCCGATGGCCATGCCGGCGGTCACGGCGGCGCTTGGAAGATTGCGCTCGCCGACATGATGACGGCCATGATGGCCTTCTTCTTGTTGATGTGGATTCTTGGCGCAACCGATGCCGATCAGCGCAAGAGCATCGCCGATTACTTCAAGCCGACGTCGGTCGTGACGATGGCTGACAAGTCTGGCGGTTCTACGGGTTTCTTTGGTGGCATGTCTGTAATCGACCCCAAGGCTTTGCCACAGCAAATGACCCAATCGGGTTTGATGCAGTTGCAGGCACCCGGGCGCGAGGAAGAAGAAAGTACGCATCCCGATGAGGCGATGCCCGAAGGTCTGAGCGAAGAAGAGCGCAAAAAGATCGCCGCCGAGCAGGACGAGAAACAGTTTGAAGCTCTACAGAAGAAGCTCGAGCAACAAATTCAGAGCGATGAGAAGACGGCAGACCTCATGACGGTCGTCAGTTTCGTTAAGGAAAAAGAGGGTCTGCGAATCGAGATTCTCGATGATGCTGGCTTCTCGATGTTCACCTCGGGTACGAACGCCATGGATCCTCAGGCGCGCGCACTAATGCAGAAGGTGGGTGAGAGCTTGAAAGGCATCGCTAACGAGGTGGCTGTTCGTGGGCATACCGATAGTCATCAGTTCAAAGGCTCAGGTAACAACAACTGGAGCCTCTCGGCTAATCGTGCCGATGCGACACGCCAGCTTTTGAACACGATGGGTGTGGACGATTCGCGCTTCGCACGTATCGAGGGCGTAGCCGATTCACAACCAGTGAATGCAGCCGATCCGTACGATCCCAAGAATCGTCGTATCAGTATCACGGTGTTGTATCGTGATCCGAACCAGATCCCGACCCGTCAGGAATGATGTCGCGCACGATCACTAAGTCCATGGGGTGCGCGCTGCTGCTGTCTGTATTGTTACCGCAGGCTGCACAGGCGCAGTTCCTGGATGGCTTCAATCACTTTCAGAAAGGCGAGTTCTGCGAGGCACGTGAGGCTTGGCTCGACGATGAGCCCGATGGCGACTCCTCATCGGCATTTGGCATAGCAGAGACCTATTCTCGTGGCCTCTGCGTCCAGGAGGATCAGGTCAAAGCGAGCCGTTGGTATCTAACGGCAGCGCTGCGAGGGTTTTCCCGCGGGCGCGCCGAGATCGGCATTCGTTATGCCTATGGCAAGGGTGTGGAGCCGAACGCTTACAAGTCTTATGTCTGGTTGTCGATCGCGCGATTGACGGCAGCGAAGTGGGAGACCGACTTTCGTGAGAACTTGACCGTCAATATCAATTTGATGCGCCAAGCTTTGACGGCGGCCGAATTAGCCAAGGCTAACAAGGCTATTACACAGTATCGGCAGACCTATCGTATGCCGCGCGAATTCGAAATTCTTTGATTTATTTCAGCGCCCGAAGCGCGCGATCACGAAAGTGCAAATCGGGAACGTCGCGCCTTCGGCATTGACGACTTCCCAGCGGCTCGCTTTTCCCCACGCGATTGCCGCCTCGTTGAGCATCGAGAGCGGGGAAGGGTCGGCCAATTCCACGGTTTTTTCGGCTAGTTCTGCCGGAGCGCAGATCTTCAGGCCAACGGTGTCGGCCTTTAGACTCTGCCAATCGGCAGCAGTCATGAACTCGGAGACGTGTCGGAACGGCGCAATGCGCTGCACTCGCGCTACGGGCTTGAACGCCGGCAACGGTGGCGCCCTGGCTGCTTCCGTGTTGCCTGTGGGTGCGGTACCTGTGGGTGAGGTATCCGAAGTTGCGGCGTCGAGACCTGAGTCAGGCGGCACCGGATCGGCCGGTACTTCAACGGGTTCACTGGGCTTCGTCGACGAAGAGATGACGGAACAGGCCGGCAAGCCCATCAGGCAGGCTAGGAGTGCTGCGCGCGCGTAGCGCTGTGCCGAAGTACCCACGGCAGGCGATACTAGCATGGTGGTTATGAGGCCCGATTTCCGATTGTGGCGGCCGAGCGGTGGGTTGGCCTGGCATTGGCGGGCGCGCCGCGCCGCACGGCGCTATGGCCCATTTCGGCTAGCGATTGAGTCTTGGCTGACTGAATGGTCACCGCCCTGCACGCGTCTCATTCTGGTTGGCCCTAGCGCAGGCTGGACCTTGCCAGGCGCATGGTTATCCCAATTTCAGGAAATCCTCGCCATCGACTTGGATCCGCTGGCGCGCTGGTTTTTCACGCTGAATCATCCCGGTCTCAATGATCGTAGCGTCACGTGGCTACGCAGTGATCTCGTCACCGAGCTCCCTCGGCGCTTGGCGGCGTGGCCGGACGCCGCCGTTCTGTTTTGTAACGTGTTGGGCCAACTTGCAGTTGAGCGCGAGGATCATGAGCTGGTGTTGGCGGAACTGCCTCGCATGCTACGGCGGCATCACTGGGCGAGTTTTCACGATTGCTATACCGGTGATGTGTCCCGTCATGAATTCGACTCGATCGGACCGATCAGTTTGCAGCGCCGAATGAGTGCAGACGATTTGCAGCGCTTGGGGCTGAGCGGCGAGTGGCGAGACCACGGAACCGGGCAGCTGTTTCCTGCGCAGCACTCAAGAGCGTACTTTCCTTGGTGGATCCTGGAAGACAAGCTGCACTGGATTGAAGCAGCGACGATATCGCCTCAGGCCATGACGACTCAAATATAAGTGCCAGGCAGCGTGATGGCTCTGCCACCTGCGCCGAGTTTGAATCGTGAGATGCCAGGCAGACTGCGTGTGTTGATCACACCAAGGTCGAGCTCGACGACTCCGCGTTCGCGCAGTGCCGGCAACGAGCGCCACAGCAGCAGATTGTGCAAATTGGCTTTTTTCGCAGCCTCGTTGGCCCACCCGATGTGATACGTGGCGCGATCGGCATGCAGCACGAAGAGCATTGCCGCCTGAAGATCATTTTTTTGATTCGCTCTGGCCATGATGAACGAGGGGTGAGTCGTGCCTGTGGCTTCGACAAACCGTTCCACTAGTGCGACCGGCAGACCCGAGAATTTGCGGGCGCTGCGTTGCTGTTCCTCGAGTCTGAGTAAATTGCGTAAGCCTGACACGCTACTGCCCACGTTGAGATCGCCACGCCAGTGTCGCTCGGCGTGGCTCAAGCGATTGCGCCAACGAGTCTCCATCGCGGCACGGATCTGCGCAGGCGGGCGAGTAAGGTCTAACACCACAGTGGAGAGACCGGTCATGACTTGGCGAAAGCCCGCATATTCTTCGCCCGCACCTGTCGAGCGATCGTCGAATTCCGGCGTGAATGCAGTCACATGTAGCAGACGATTACGCAAGGCTTTGCGAATGGCTAAGAGGCAATCATGTCGCAACGCCGAATCACATTGCGCGCGCGGGCTCCAGATCGGACCGCGCGAGCAGGATGCGAATCCGAGATAACCGAGCAGACCGCGTTCTAGGATCTGCGCGATCGCGATGGTTTCGTCGGCCTCATTCGTCACGCGCACTCGACGAACAACAGAGTCAAGCGAGCGCATCGCTTCGCCATACGCCCAAGTCTGTTCCCAAGCGCCGTGGCCCGCGCGGTGGAACTCGTTCCATCGATCTTGGTCGGGCTCGTCGATGACGACGTTGATGTTGTAAGGTAATGCCATGTCTAAGCCGGTAAAGGGGATCGACGTCGGCAAGCCGCGGATCACCGCTTGGGGTCTATGGTACTTGTTCCTTTATCTCGGGGTACCTGTGATGCTGCTCGGTGCGCTCGTCGATCTGGCGATCCAGTGGTCCACTGGGTGGTGCGTCGGTTTATGGTGCATGGCATGAAACTCCTCGTTGTCATCTTGCTAGCCTCGTCACTGTTGGTTGGCTGTTCCGAGCAACGCTTGAGTTGCGACGATTCGTCGGTGACTTCCCGCGTCGCGGATATCCTGAAGGAGCGCGCGGTGGCGGAGTTTTCGGCCTATTGCCTCGGCGGGCGCTGGCCAGAGTCCCCATCGGTGAAGTCGGCATGCAGCGTCTCGAGCGGTAAGCCCGGAGAGGCCTGCCGAAATGCGTGTCGCGTGTTCTACGAAGACAATGCCAAAGTGACCTTGAGCTCTGCGACTGCCCGCTTCAAGGATTCCACAACCGACGCCTTGTCTTGTCAGGCCGAGGCTAGGATCGACCTCGGCACCAAGGAAGTCGACCCCATCGAGGCAACGGTTCCTTATCTCGCGCAGCCCGGGCCGGATGGCCCTCGGGTAGTCCTAGTAAGGCCGTAAGCCAACCAGTAAGATATTGCATCCTTTGGTTTGCTGAATAGGCTGGTCATGGAAGACTTGCTGCTGATTCCTTTTGCTGATTACTGGTGGGCGTATGCCGGGTTCATCATCGCGTTGCTCGCGATTTTGGCCTTCGATCTTGGGGTGTTCAGCAAGCCCGGCACTGTCCCTAGTCTTAAATCAGCGTCTATTCGCAGCGTCATCTTCATCGCGTTGGCGTTGGCCTTCAATTACGGCCTTTATCAATTTCTGTTGTACGACCTGCCGACCCGGCCCGAGCTTGCCGGTATGGATCATGCGCAACTCGCGCGGGATACCTCTTTCGAGTTCCTAGCAGGTTATGTGGTCGAGTACGCGCTGGCCATCGATAACGTCTTCGTATTCGTCGCGGTGTTCTCCTATTTCGCTGTGCCCGTGCAGTATCAGCAAAAGGTACTGTTCTACGGAATCATGGGTGCGATTCTTTTCCGCGCCTTGTTCATCTCGCTCGGCTCGATCCTGATGCAGTACGAGTGGATCGTGGTGATCTTCGGCGTGTTCCTGATCCTCACCGGGTTTAAGATCCTGTTTCTGCCGGAAAAGCCGCTCGATCCTGCACGCAATCCCATCATCCTCGGCGTCAAGAAGCTGTTCCCAGTCACGCCAGCCTTCCATGGTGACAAATTCTGGGTCGAGATCGACGGCAAGACTTGGGTAACGCCCTTGTTCGTGGCGCTCGCTTTCATCGAGTTTAGCGACATCATTTTCGCAATCGATTCGGTGCCGGCGATTTTCGCGCTGACCAACGAGCCATTCATCGTCTTCACCTCGAACATCTTCGCCATCATCGGTTTGCGCTCGCTCTTCTTCGTGCTGCAAAGCATGGTTAAGGCGTTCCTGTTCCTGAAGTACGGACTCGGCGTGATTCTGGTTTTCGTCGGCTTGAAGATGGTCTGGTTGAATCAGGCCTTCGGCGGCAAGTTCCCGATCACCTGGTCGCTTAGCATCATCGGCGCGATCCTCGCCGTGTCGATCCTGGTTTCCGTCGCCTGGAACCGGGTGCGGGGTCCGGACGCAACGGACGACTGATAGCCGCTCTCGATATCCTCTAGAATGCGCGCCGTGCATCGCATCTCGCGCGTCTGTTTGATATGGGTGTTGCTGGCGTTGACCCCGTTGGTCACCCACGCAACCGATTTCGATCGCTTGACGGTGATCAGCTACCACGAAATCGAGGAGCCCTCCCGGGCGTTGATCCCGGGTTATGCCGTCAGTCCGACGATGTTCGTGCGTCACATCGATTGGCTGCGCAACAATGGATTCGTTTTCGTCTCCGTCGATCAGGTGTTGAGCGCGAGAAGCGGCGGAGTGCCGCTACCGCCCAAGGCGGTACTGCTGACTTTCGACGATGGGTACACCTCGGTCTATCAGCACGCCTGGCCCTTGCTGAAGATGCTGAAGATTCCGTCTGTTATCTCGGTCGTGACAAGCTGGCAGGAAAGTGCCGGGTATGTCGACTACGATGGTAAGCCGGTGCCGCGCGATCGATTTTTGTCATGGGAAGCTTTGCGCGAGATGCACTCGACCGGGCTCGTCGAGATCGCAAGTCACACCCACGACCTGCACCATGGTCTGAAAGCCAACCCGCAGGGCAGCGCCCAACCGGCCGCCACGGCACGCGGGTTCGACCAATTGCGTGGCTACGAAGCCGAAACTGACTATCTCAAGCGTATCGATGCAGACTTGCGACTTAGCCGGGATCTCATCCGCAAGCGGACGGGGTCTGCGCCGCGCATCGTGACGTGGCCTTACGGCAAGTACAACGAGATGGTCGAGTCGACTGCATCGAAGTACGGCATGAACGTCGGGCTGACTTTAGATGACGGCGATAATCACGCGGGTGTGCCCCTGTCGCGCCTGCGCCGTATTCTGATCGAGTCAAAGATGAATATCGGTGATCTGCGCTATGCGATCAATATTCGCAGCCGCGGCTTTACGGAAAACGATCGCCCGCAGAAGATCGCTCACATTGATCTTGATTACATCTACGATCCGGATCCAGAGCAGCAGCGTCGTAACATCAATCATTTGGTCGATCGACTCACTTGGCTAGGTGTCAACGCGGTCTATCTGCAGGCTTTTGCTGATCCTGATGCCAACGGCTCAGCCGACGCCGTGTATTTTCCGAATCGACATGTGCCCGTTAGAGCGGATTTGTTCAGCTACGTTGCTTGGGAAATCCGTACGCGCACGCCGGTCAGACGCGTTTATGCGTGGATGCCCTTGTTGGCTTGGGAGTTACCGGTAGGCCATCCGGCCGCGAGTGAAAAAGTGATCACGTTGCCGGGTAAATCTTCTAATGCCCTCAACATGGGTTACAAGCGTCTCTCGCCTTTTTCAGCGAAGGCGCGGGGAGTCATCGCCGAGATTTTTGAGGATCTCGCTCGAACGACATCTTTCGAAGGAGTGATCTACCACGACGACATCACCCTCTCAGATTTTGAGGATGCGAGCCCTGATGCGCTTTCAATTTATCGGTCTTGGGGCTTACCGGGGTCGATTGCTGATATTCGTGCAGATGACGATACCTTGGGTCGCTGGACCATCCTGAAGATCAACGCACTCGATCAATTTGCCGCGGAGATTTCGTCGTCGGTGCGACGCTACAAACCCACCTTGATTACCGCGCGAAATCTGTACGCGCAGGTGGCTATCAATCCGCGCGCAGAAGTGTGGTATGCGCAAGCACTCGAGAATTCGCTTGCGCATTATGACTTCACCGCAATCATGGCGATGCCATATATGGAACAGGCTTCTGATCCGATTGCGTTCCAGCGTCAAATTCTCGCAGGGATCGAACGCTTTCCAAAGGCACGTAACCGCATTGTATTCGAGCTGCAGACCGTCGATTGGCGTCACGATCAGCGACCGATACCCGTCGATGAAATCGTGGCGACTATCGGATTGTTATATGACGCGGGCGTGACTCACATCGCGTATTACCCGGATATGTTGTTCGACTCGCATCCCGAACCCGCCAAGATGCGAGAAGTTTTTTCGAGACAGCCAAATGATCCGCCGATGAATTAGTTCATGGACGCATTGATCGGCGACTACCTGTTCTTTTTTCCGCTCGTCATGTCATTGATGTGGACGACCGGCGCGCTATACACCTGGTTCCGGTACGAGCGGCATACGCCAAGGCACGATGCGCCACCGGATGCGACTCACTTGCCGCCCGTGTCGATCATCATTCCCTGTTTCAACGAAGCCGCGCATGTCGTTGAAACGATCAAACATGCACTCGCCGTTCGTCATCCCGACTTCGAAGTGATCGCTGTCGATGACGGTAGCACCGACGGAACCGCTGTTATTCTCGATTCCCTGGCCGAGAGTGCTTGGCGTCTGAAGGTGGTTCGTCAGCCGTTCAATCAAGGCAAGGCAGCCGCGCTGAAGGCGGGCGCACTCGAAGCTAGCTATGAGATTCTGGTTTGCATCGATGGTGATGCTCGCATCGACCCCTTCGCGCCGACTTGGATCGCTGCCGCGTTCGCGGCAGACGAACAACTGGGTGCATTGACGGGTAATCCACGCATCGCCAATCGTTCGACGCTCCTCGGTCGCATGCAAGTGGGCGAATTCTCCGCGATGATTGGCATCATCAAGCGGGCGCAGCTCATTCTGAAGCGCTTGTTCACCGTCTCCGGCGTCATCGCTGCCTTTCGAAAATCGGCGGTGGAGCAAGTGGGCTACTGGACACTCGATGCGCTCACCGAAGATATCGACATGACCTGGAAACTGCAGCGTGCAGGCTGGCGCGCCACCTTCGAACCGCATGCGCTCGTTTGGATTCTGACTCCCGAGACCTTGCATGGACTTTGGCGGCAGAGACTGCGCTGGGCGATGGGCGGCGCGCAGGTGATGCTAAGAAATATCGATGTGTTGTGGAGTCGTCGCTCGCATGGGATGCGACCTTTGATGTTGGAGATGATTGCGAGCGTCGCTTGGTGTTATCTGCTCGCAGCCTCTTTTCTGGCGGCGATCGTGTGGCGGCTTGTGATGGCAGACCAGCCCTTCTCTTTGGCGGCGACTGGCCTCATCTTGGGGGCTTGCTGCGTCGTACAGTTCACAGCCGGCGCGATCATCGATCGGCGTTACGATGAGCGGGTGATCCGCGATCTCGTCTGGTCGATCTGGTATCCATTGGCATTCTGGCTGCTGCAGTTCGCAACGACCATCGTCGCTTATCCGCTCGTGTTTCTTCGCCGCCGAGGAAAGCCTGCCACTTGGGTGAGCCCAGATCGAGGCCTGCCCAACGATCGGCAAAGTTAATGCGATGATGTTGCAGGCGGCCGATAACGGTCGTCGAGCACGGTACGCATGGGCTTTGAGCCGCCTTCATCGGTAGGATCACCTCGATGAGCAACGGAATCCGAGTTGGCATTTGGGATCTGGCGCCGGGCGTTCAGCGGTCCAATTTTTATGCCTTGCTGGGGACGGCGTTTTTTTCGATTGGCCTATTGACCCTCGTCGGTAATCTTCGCCCCTACCTTTTCAATTCGATGCTCGGGATACCCGACGATATCCAGGGCCGTGTCAGCGGGACGATGGATGTCATCAGCGAAATTCCGGCGCTGTTGCTGTCCGGTCTCGTCGGCGCGATGTCCGATCGCCTCGGCAGGCGGATCATCTACGGCATGGGCTTTGCGATCCTAGCGGTCGGATATTTTTTGTTTCCACTCGCGCAATTCAACTGGACTCTATACGCGATGATCTTCATCACGGCCTGCGGTGCGTCTCTGATCGCTGCCATGTTGTCTACCGTGATTGCTGACTATCCTCAGGAGACCTCGCGCGGCAAGTTGGTCGGGATTTGTTTCTTCCTCAATGGGCTGGGTGTTGCCTCGCTTGTGGGGCTCGCAGCCCAACTACCCAAAATCTATCTCGGCCAAGGACTCGATCCGATCGAGGCGGGTCGCGCCGCATATTGGACCGTCGCAGTGATCTGCCTGATCCCGATGGTAATCGTGTTGAAGGGGCTGCCTCGCCAGTCTCCTGGTCAAATCGGTGAGAGAGAGCCGCTGCTCGCGACGCTTCGAGTCGGCATCGATGCGGCGAAAGATCCGCGCGTTCGGCTGGCCTATGCGTCTGCCGCGGTATCCCGTGCGTCACTGTCGATCATCAGCGCGTTCTTCTTTCTGTGGATGGTGCAGGTGGGCAAGGAACAGGGCATGACGCCAGCTGAGGCTTTGTCCAAGGGTGGCGGAATCTTTGTTGCCATCCAGATCACGGCGACTTTCTGGGCCATGATCGTCATCACTTTCATCGATCGGGTCGATCGAGTGTTGTTCATGACTGTCGCGTCCGCATTGGCTTGCGGCAGTTACGTCTGGTTTGGTCTCGTCGATAATCCCTTTCAGCCAGCGATGTATGTCGCAGCGGTGTTTTTAGGCGTCGGCGAGATGAGCGGAATCCTCGCGTCACAGGCTTTGGTGGGGCAAGTCGCGCCAGAGCGAGGCCGCGGTGCCGTGATAGGTGTTTTCACTCTCTGCGGTTCGCTCGGTATTTTCTTTGCGGCGATTGTCGGAGGGACACTTTTTGACGCCTGGAGGCCCTCTGCGCCGTATATCGTGATGGGGTGCGTCAGCGGGCTGCTGTGCTTGTTGTCGCTCTATACGTGGCGGCGTACCGCTTAACGGCGTAACTCGTAAGCGCACATGTTGACTGCCGAGGCGAGATTCAAGGATTCGATGGTGCGCTGTCCCGATATCGTAAACGGAGTAGTCTGCAAGACGTCGATGACTGATCGCGGCAAACCACGCGCTTCGTTGCCAAACAGATAGCAGTCAAAATTTCTGAAGCTCGCGTCTTGCGTGCTTTTGCCTTGCATATCGAGGCGAGCAATTTTTGCAAAACGAGTTGGTAGCGAGGCGATATCGACTTCAGTTTCAATCGGCACATGCCAGTGGGCGCCGAGGCTCGCTCGCAGTACTTTGCCGTTATATAGATCGACGCTATTGGTGGTTAGCAGACAACGGAATCCGCCAAACCAAGCGAGGCTGCGCAAGATCGTTCCGAGATTGCCGGGATCTTGAATTTCATAGAGGCAGATCACTGTCTCCTGCGGACGACTACTGATAGACACCGTCGGCAGTATCGGAACGACGGCGACGATGCCTTGAGGCGAGTCGGTTTCCGTCAATTCCGTCATTTGCTTGCCCGAGATCACTTTGATCGGCAGCGAGCTCTCGATGGGAGCGTGATCCTCGCTGATATAAATAGTGCTGCTGCGAAGATCGTCACGGATTTCCGCCGCTTTGATGAGCTCGAGTACGAGGTGTTCGCCTTCGATCAGATAGTGGCCAAACTGCTCTCGATACTTTTTCTGGTGTAGTTTTTTCAGCTCGTCAAATTTCATGGCGTCATACCGGCAATGACCGCTTCGGCGACCTTGATGCCATCGACACCGGCCGAAAGAATTCCGCCAGCGTAGCCGGCGCCTTCCCCACAAGGATATAAACCTCGGACATTCAAACTTTGCAGATTGTCAGAGTTGCGCGTAATTCGCAGTGGCGACGACGTTCGGCTCTCGATGCCGGTCAAGACGGCATCATCACGATCAAAGCCCGCTATCTGTTTGCCAAAGGCGGGCAGTGCTTCGCGGATGGCTTCGATGGCATAGGTGGGCAACGCGAGGCTGAGATCGCCGAGGGCGACACCTGGTTTGTAAGATGGCTCAATTGCACCGAATTCTTTCGAGGGTATATTGCGGATGAAATCACCGACGAGTTGGCCCGGCGCGAAATAGTTTTGACCGCCGAGCTCAAACGCAGTCGATTCTAACTTTTCCTGCAGCTCGACGCCGGCTAGCGGCCCGCCCGGGTAGTCTTGCTCGGGATCAATGCCGACAACGATTCCGGCATTCGCATTGCGCTCGTTACGCGAGTACTGGCTCATGCCGTTCGTGACGACGCGACCGGTCTCGGAGGTCGCGGCGACGACGGTGCCGCCTGGGCACATGCAGAAGCTGTATACCGAGCGACCATTGCTGGCGTGATGTACGAGTTTGTAATCGGCCGCGCCGAGTGCGGGATGTCCGGCGTATCGACCAAGGCGTGCTCGGTCGATCGTCGACTGCGGATGTTCGATGCGAAAACCGATCGCAAATGGTTTCGGCTCCATGAATACACCGCGTCGATGTAGCATGCGGAAGGTGTCGCGTGAGCTATGCCCGAGTGCGAGAACGACTTTTTTGGAAGCGATGAACTCGCCCGATTCCAGGGTCACGCCTTGAACCTCGCCGTCATCGATGGCGATGTCGATCACTTTGCTCTCGAAGCGCACCTCGCCACCCAAGGCGATGATCTCCTCGCGCATCGTCGAAACGACGCCGGTTAGGCGGAAAGTGCCGATATGTGGCTTGCTGACATAGAGAATTTCAGCAGGGGCGCCAGCGCGCACGAACTCCTGCATCACCTTGCGGCCGAGAAATCGGGGATCCTTGATTTGGCTGTACAGCTTGCCGTCCGAGAATAATCCGGCACCGCCTTCACCGAATTGCACGTTCGACTCAGGTGTCAGCACGCTCTTGCGCCACAGACCCCACGTGTCTTGAGTACGACGCCGCACATCCTTGCCTCGCTCGAGAACGATGGGTCGATAGCCTTGCTGCGCGAGGATCAGTGCCGTGAACAATCCGCATGGCCCGAAGCCTACGACTACGGGGCGATCCTGCGATTGCGTTGATGCGCGCGGTGGAGCCTGGTAGCGAGTGTCTGGTGCAAGACGAATACTGGGGTCGTTGCTGTGTCGTTGCAGAACGCTCGCTTCGTCTCGAAGGCTGACATCAACGATATAAACGAAGCGGATGCCGTCGTTTTTCTTGCGGGCGTCGTAGCTGCGTTTGAAGACGCTGAAATCGATCAAAGACGATGCTTCGATACCGAGGCGCTTGAGGATCGCCGCCCGAAGTTCCTCGGGGGTGTTCTCGACGCTTTTCTCGGCGAGGGGAAGCTGCAGCTCGGTTATGCGGATCACATCATCATTTTAACGTTAATTTAATGTTCATATTTCGAACCGTTCGCAGCGAGCCATGTCATAAACCTTTAATTGAGGGGGTTGCATGTCAAGACAGTTAGGGTCGGAGTCCTTTTCCAAGGGCGCACTGGTATTGGCGTCGGGTCAGGCTTTAGCGCTGTGGTGGCTGCATCAGTCGATCGATAGTGGAGTTTGGCCCGCGACCGCACCTGGCGGTTTGTTCGCCGCTTATCTCGTCGCCGTCTTTTTACCCTTGACCCTGTTGGTGTTGTGGTCACACCGTCACGAGCAGCTGCTGTGGGTGTCGGGCGTTGCTGTGGCGACGTTTTTGGCGTTCACCGGTTATGGGTCTTTCGGTGATCTGCCCGCGTTAGTCGGCGAGATTAATCTGGAGGAAGATCGCATCGCGGGCTTTTTGTTGCCTTGGGCAGTCGCGTGGCTCATTGCGCTACCGATGCTGCGCGCGCGCCTCGAAATCGGCCGATGGCGCACACCCTATGCCGCGCTTTTTCGTAGTGCTTGGCGCAGTTATTTGACGCTCGCCGAGTCCGCCTTGTTCACCGGCGCGTTCTGGTTGTTGTTGTTGCTATGGGCTGCGCTGTTCGAGACCTTAGGCAACGATTTCTTTAAAACGATATTCAGCGATCCGCGATTCGTCTATCCCGCTACGACGCTGGCATTTGCGACTGCGACCCAGATCATCGGCAGCAGCGATCGATTCATCGATGGCGTGCTCGACCAATTGCTTGGCCTAATGAAGTGGCTTTTGCCACTCGCAGGTCTCATCGTCGTCGCTTTCTCACTAGCATTGCTGCCCAAGTTGCCTGCTTTGTTTGGTAGTGGTGAGCGCGTCATCAATAGCGCCGTTCTGCTGGCGCTCGTCGCCGTGACCTTGCTGCTCTTCAACGCCGCTTACCGCGAGGGCGATCTTGATCCGGGCTACGGGCGCTGGTTGCAGCACGCGCTGCGCGTCGTGCCGCCGCTGCTGGTGCTGGTTGCGCTCACGGCGCTCTACTCGATGAGCGTACGACTAATCGAGTTGGGTCTCACGCCGTCTCGATACTGGGGTCTCGTCACGGCGATCTTTGCGGTTCTGTATGCCGTGGGATATGCCTATGCGAGTCTGCGAGCAGGGCCCTGGCTTGGGGCAATCAGTCGAGTCAATTTTGGTGTGTCGGTCATTTTGCTTGTCACGTTAGTGATCAGCTTGACCCCGATTGCCGATCC
>JACCDP010925851.1_pt1 | contig 37002 bp, 18 predicted proteins | sample 7445841 | NCBI WGS metagenome assembly JACCDP01 (sample SAMN15323441, study PRJNA562643) | freshwater metagenome | isolation source: river surface water | place: USA:Blue River Watershed | collected 2017-08-17 | reverse complement strand
TCAACTTCATACAACAATTCTTTTTATGGTTAGTCAAAAATATCATCTTTAGAATCAGATTTTTTAATCCATTCATGATATATTAATAATAAGGCTAATGTTATACTTCCCATTAACATAACACCTAATAAAAATCCAATAATAAAATATAATTGCTCTGGTCCCATAATTTCTTGCAGTATAAACTAATATTTAGTTTAAAACAAGTAATTAGGGTCTATATGTATCGAATTTGATCTTTAACCATTCCCAATCATAACTTAATTTAAGACTATTAAAATCTCCACTAACAGATTCATAATATTGGACTGCATCATTAGCACCTCTAAGTGCCCAATCAGCAAAATTACCATTTGCTACAGTAGTCCAAATATGTAGTCTTTCTTTACTAGCTTTGTCATTAAATGTTTCCACGTTGTGTTTTAGTTTAATAACTTCTCTAAACGCAGTTCTCCAAGTATCCCAATTACTTGTGTTGAAAATTCCTATGCCAGAATTAACGTTTACAATTGCATGAGGACTGTCCAGTGTAAAATCTAACCCTTTGCCGGTTGTGTTTAGTGTTAATCGTTTGTTATTTGCTACTATTGCCATATGACCATACTCAAGCCCATTGATTGGGTTAGTTGCTCTGAATATATAATGTCTCGCAGTACACATACGATCCGGTTGCCAACTAAAATCAAAGTCAGGATTTACTTTGCATTTACCGTTTATTAAAAAATACCATGAAGTATTTGCCATGTTTGCAGCTTCGTGTTGGCTAGCTACACGCCCTTTAATATTTTTTAATCCAATTATGTTGTTAGGTAAACCTTTTGCTATTGATAATAAATGCTCATAGTTTTCTTCAGAGCCCTCTTCACCGTTACTTAAAAAGATAATGTCTAAAGGTTTATTTGTGTAACCCAATTTATGGTATTTTATGTAGGGGTAATCATGTAGTTTATCATATACTTGTACCTTTGTGCCCTTGGGTACAATAGCTGCTACATTATCTATAATATGTACATGTGGTATTGGATCGTCCTCAATTAAATTAGTATAAGTTAAATCTAGGTTACTAATAGAAATATATTTTGTTTCATCTTTATGCCCTGTCATTGCATCAAAAATGCTATCAGTATATGGCACACAATCAATTTTTAAATTAGGTTTTATATTATTAATGTATTTGGTTTCTTCGGCACCTTTCATTTTATACACAAGGGTTGGCATATTCTCACTAGAATGATACTGGTTACCAAAAACATAATTATATAACCCGTCTGTATCATTGGGGTGCCAACTGTAATCAAAGTTTTCTACTTGCTCAACAATTCTCCAGTTACGCATGTTAGGTAATTTTTTAGCCTTTGTATCTTCACAGTATTTCTTTTGAGTTGCTCCTGACACCACATATATAGGTCCACCTGTATTTTGCCACTGTGTTCCAAATACATACATAAAGGGAGGTTCTCTATTATCAGGATGCCAGCTATAGTCAAAATCTTCTATATCTTCAATGTTTCTCCAATTACGTATATTAGGTAACTTTTTTACTTTTTGTTGATCAGAATATTTTAATTGATCTGCTTTTAAAGCAACATATTTAGGTCCACCATTAATTTGCCACTGTGTGCCAAATTCCCACGTAAGTGGATATTCACGTGGATCGGGAACCCAACTGTAGTCAAAATCACTATCATCTATATTTTCGGGAATTTCCCAATTACTCTTAACAGGTAATAGTGTTGCCTTAAAATCAGTTATATATTTTTTATCAGTAGCTCCAGGTACTCTATACTGATAAGTTGGCATTAATTCGCAATCATACCATTGATTACCAAAGACATATATGTACGGTGGTTCTGTTTCATCCGGATGCCAACTAAAGTCTATGGTAGCATTACTGATCAGGGGTCTCCAACATCTATTTTCGGGAGTTGATAATTTTATTACTCGTTGAAAATCAATATATTTTACACCTATGGCATCTTTCATTTTAAATACAGGCCCACCTGTTTTTTGCCATTGCGTTCCAAATTGCCAATGAACAGGAGGTTCATATGGATTTGGCACCCAACTGTAATCAAAACTACTATCATCAATATTTTCAGGTACTCCCCAATTATTCTTATTTGGTAGTAATGTTGCTTTTATATCATTAATATATTTTTTGTCTGTAGCACCTTTTACTCTGTACTGGTAAGTTGGCATAACTTCTGCATTATACCATTGATTACCAAAAACATAGATATAGGGAGGATCATTCTCGTCTGGATGCCAACTAAAATCTATGGTTGCGTTATTAACAAGAGGTCTCCAACAACGATTGTCTGTGTCTTGTAAATTAATTGCATGTTGATGATCTTGATATTTTATTCCTTCGTTATTAGGAACGATAAATTTAGGACCACCTGTTTTTTGATGTTGGGTGCCAAATTGGTGTATATATGGTCTATCATATCTATATGGTCTCCAATTAAAATCAAAATTACTGGTATCCAAATTATCAGGAATTTCCCAGTATCCCTGTGACCAAAAGAGTTCACGTTTTTCTAAGGTTAGTTCATCTATCATAACTTTTACTTTGATATTATTTACTTTGAATATATAGTAGTATGAAAAATACCATATGCGCCATTCCATGGACACACTTAAACATTATACCTAGGGGCAAAGTTTATCCTTGTTGTATGACCTCAGAACATAGAACATATGCAGGAGATTTGAGCACACAAACTATTGAAGAAATTTGGAACAGCGATTACTTGAAAGGTATCCGTGTTCAAATGTTAAACGGTGAAGAACCTAATATGTGTCGTAGATGTTATGAGAGCGAAAAGAGTTCTAATTTTAGTACTAGACTAAATCATAACAGATACTTTTCTGAAAAACTGAAAGAAATACCCGAAATAACTAAACCTGACGGATATGTTGATAAAGTTGATTTACGCTATTGGGATTTTAGATTCAGCAATTTATGCAACTACAAATGTAGAACATGCGGTCCTGAATTTTCTAGTTCTTGGATACCTGATGCTAAAGAAATGGGTTGGACTAGTTATAGTGAATCCAAAAAAGTTTTTAATATAGAGACTGTTGACGAAGGCAGAAACGTAGATTTTTTACAAAAGTATGTTGATATAGTAGAAAAAGTTTATTTTGCAGGTGGTGAACCATTGTTAATGGATGAACATTGGCAGATACTTGATATGTTAGACAAAGCAGAAAGATACAATGTAGTAATCACCTACAATACTAATCTAAGTGTTTTAAAATACAAAAATAAAAATGTAATTGATTATTGGAAAAAATGGGGTAAAAAAGTTTGGTTATGGCCTAGTATAGACGAAATTGATGAGAGAGCAGAACTTATTAGAAGCGGAACTAATTGGAAGAATGTAGAAGAAAATTTAAAGGCAGTCAGTCAAATAGGAATTCATTGCAAGCCAGGCATTACAGTTAGTAATATGAACGTCCATCGCATACCTGAAATAGTAAATAGACTTGTAGATTTAGGTGTAGTAAATGAACATGATGAATATTGGCAAAATTTCTCTTTTAATATTGTAGAATATAATCCTCAATTTCATGTTAGTTCTTTACCAGATTATACTAGACAAAAAATAAAAGAGAAATTACAAAAATTTATTTCAGACTATAATACAACACACAACGTTGATATAAATGGAAAATTTCTTCACCTGTTTTGGCATCTAGACAAACCATTTAATGAGGAAAATTTAGAAAACTTTAAACGATATACTAAAAAACTTGATTTCATACGAAATGAAAACCTTGCCGATATTATACCAGAATTGAAAGAGTTATTAAATGCCTGAGTTTAAAATACACCCAAAAACATTTTACGTTGATCCGGACAATAGACTTAAAAATATGTCTTGTATGGTTCCATACAAGCATATAGAAATTCATTCTAATGGTCAAATAAGTGCATGTTGTCACTCGTGGTTACCGCAATGGGTTGGTAATATATTTAACGAAACCCCAGAAGAAATAATTTCAAACCCTAAAAGAGTTGAAATTCAAGAAGGCATGAGAGAAGGAAAATTTGATTACTGCAATGATCAATGTCCACAACTAAGTTCCTTTATGACTAACAATAATAATTTTTGGGATATAATGCCTAAAGAGAATTTAGATTATAAGCTAAAAACTTCACAGATGCGTGTAGGATTTAGTTACGATCTTAGTTGTAATCTTCAATGCCCTAGCTGCAGAGATAACCTAATTTATCACGACCCTTTTGACCCCAATGATTCTAGGGGTCAACATATAAAACAAATTCACGAAAAAGTAAAAGCATTAGTTGAAATTTTATTAACACAACACCCTACTGTAAGTTTAGACATTACAGGAAGCGGAGATGCATTTGCAAGCCCATTGTACTGGAGTTACTTATTAGAATTAGCTAGTAAACCAATTCCAAACAATTTGCGCTTAACATTAAAGACTAACGGCGTTTTAATGACTGAACAACACTTAAAACAAATTGAACCATTATGGCCATATATAACTTATATAGAAGTCAGCGTTGATGCATTCACTGAAGAAACATATAAGATCGTAAGAAAGAACGGCAATTTTAAAAAGTTAAAAAAGAATTTAATATTTTTAGATCAAATGATTCATGAAAGAAGATTTCCTAATTTATATAATTGGCAAACTAATTTTATTGTCCAGCGAGATAATTACAAAGAACTGAAGGAATTTGTAGAATGGCAATTACAGTACAAATCTAAACCAAAAATATGGACTAATTTGCTAGCTCAATGGTATCACATGAGTGATGAAAAATTTAAGGGTATGGCAGTGTGGCATGAAGATCACGTTAATAGAAACGAATTAATAGAGATTTTAAAAGATCCTATATTTAAAAATTCTCAAATAAGATTGGGAAATATGAGTTCTTTAATAAAATGACAAATTTTTACAAAATTAGATTTTTTGGTGGTTTAGGTGATTGTCTTAAAATGATAACTGAACAAACCTCAATATATCAATTCCATAAAGAAAATAGATTACTAATTTATTGGGTATATTCTGACATGAATATTGTAGACCTTGTCTACAGTAGATTTAATGGATCCAAAATTAAAAATAATCAATGGGCGTATATAAGAGATTATGATAAGGTTGAGGATTATAACACTGGACACACTACCACTGTTTCAGGTAGCTATCCAGTCCATCAAGCATTACATGATTTATTAAAAGAATTTAATTTTTTCTATTTGACAGATCAAAATTATTTTGCTAATTGTGATGCAATTGAGTTGAACAATTTTAGATGTAATAAATATCCCAATTATAATCCCAATAGACAATTGAAGGGATTGTATAAAGACGAAAAGGGTGGATTAATTTTTCAGCAAGACGACCATTATATCATGTCTTTGCTTGAAGGAGTAGAAAAATCATTTTGTTTTCAGCTTTCAGGAAGCAATAGCCAAAAAATATATGATGTAAATCATCATATTAAAATTTTTAAAATGCTACTTGATGCCTACCCAAAATCAAAAATTTTTTTAATAGACAAACCAAACTACGTAGTTGACCAATCTTTATTATTTGATGATAGAATTGTAAGTCTTATAGGTAAGGTTTCTATCGTACAATGTGCAAAATTAATACAAAAAGTAGATTATCTTATAGCACCTGATTCATACTCAAAGTACATAAGAAAATGGGTTGATGGCAAACAAATATTATTGTGTCACAAACTTGATTGTCATCCTAATGAACGTCAAATTTTACATGATGCATTTAACATAGTAGGTTTATGTAATAACCCTGACGTGAAACTGTTAGGAGTGACATATACAACAAACAATAAAAATGAAATACAAAGTGCAAGTTTTGTTCCTACAATGAATGACATTTCACCTGAAGAAATCTTTAATGCTATTCAATCTTACCAACCCTCTAGCTGACGAATAACATCGATTTCTTTTACAAGAGGTCCTAAGTTGTGTCTGTTAGTGTTATAGTGTCGCTTAAAGAACTTACTTTGTTCAATGCTCAGTCTACACATAGGCAAACCCAATTTGTTTTCTAGCAGCATTCCTATCTTTTCGATTTCATCATGTAGAACAACCTCTTTATGTTCTTCCCATAAACTTTCAAAATTATCAAACCATTGAACTTCATTGGCATTCCAATCAGTTAGCATAGTCATGTATGTTCCTAATCGTGCTCCATATATTGCCCATAATCCATTCTGAACGTCCGATCCTACATTGTGCCAAATCGTGAGGTTATCTAAATTTCTGCTAACTACGCTTTGTTTGAATGTATCTACGCTGGGTTTTATTCCATTAACTAAACACATTTTTACACCTTCACGGAATCCTGCACGCCATGCCTGAAAGGGAGAATGATTAGGGTAAGTGGTACTGTAGCAGTCATGCATACTCCAATACAAACTATTTGCATAGTCTAAACAAAAATCAACAGTAGTGACATTATTGCCATCACTGGCTTCATGCGTTTTCATATTCTCTACATAAGTTTTAGTCCAACTACTTATGCCGCCGTTACCATATTGTAATCCATTAATAGCATTTCTGGCACGCCAACGATATTGTGCATGTTGATAGCTTTCATCTTTACCCGTAAAATCTAGTGTCAAATTAAAAAAATCAAAGTCTGGAAGGTTATCTCCATCGATTAATATAAATCTTTCTGTGTCACTTTCTGCTGCAGCAGCTTTGTGCGCTGCATCACTTCCCTTCACACCGTCTACTCTACGTGCCCAAGGAACCATGTTTCTAATTTTGACCCAAAATTCTTCTTTTTGCGGTTCATCATAACTAAGGTAGATGCAGTCCAAGTCTGCAATATCAACGTTCATTTGTTTTTAAACTCCATTTATTTGATTTCTCATCATCGTGTATGATACTAACATCACTAAAATAACAAGGTGTACCTATAACAGAGGGCGTTAACTTTGCTATTAACATCTTGTCATAACGTTTTGTTATCTGTCCATCTATAATCTTAATATCAAATCTAGATTGAAAATAAGTGTCAGCATCTATAACCAAATAGTTACCTTCAGGTTTTTCACAGGTATAGTATAAAACTTTACCGTTATCATCATAGTATAATCTAAATTCAGGTAAGTTCATTTGCAATTTTATACGAAAAATCTTTTATATGATAATGAAAAGGATATAATTGTGGGAAAGTATTTAAACGTAAACAATTTTTATTGATTTCATATATCAATTCATCTGTCCAATCCTCACAGATTAAATCATTGATATATTGTTTCATATGAATCATACTAAATGCATCAAAGTTTGGTAAAGTAGTGTTTTCTATACCGTGTATCATGCAGGATATCGCATATACCCAATCAGTAGTAGCTTGCTCATCAATATTACACTTCAGTATTGGCTTTAGGTGTTCCCAATTTTCAAAACAAAATCTTATCGTGTCAAAGAATTTATTCGCAAATTCACCTTTTTTAAAATATGTTATAGCATTATATACATTTGGTAAATTATTATTGTGTATAAAATTTCTGTAAAATTTATTTTCAGATATGTTATTTTTATAGTCTCGTATAGTTGAGCAGACTACTACTTCTTTTTGTTCTAATATATCCCACCAATAATCTATATTAACAGGAATATACATATCTGCTTCTAATTTAATTGTGTAATCGTAGGGACTAGCCTCATACACTTGCCAATCGTTTATTAATTTCCATTCTGAATCTTTAGCTAAGTCTCCATATGGTAAAGCAATTACGTAATCAAAATATTTGCTATATTCGATATCATCTGATATTAAAGAAACATTTGCGTTAGGCATAACATTTTTTATACTTAATGCTAGCATTTCAGCACATTGTATGTAATCTACCTTATCCGTATTTTGAGCAATAACTACAAAACCCTTATTCATCAAAAATCTCTATAAAATTATCTTTGTTAAGCATATGAAAATCAATATCCTTAATTATAATGTATTTTGACTTATCTTCTTTAAGAATTATTTTGTAGTCAGTTAATGATAGTTTTTCTACGTATGTATTTTCACCAATGTGTAACAAGTTCCATGGTATATAATTACTTTTATCTTCTAAATGACCATTTAGTATTCTATTTGCGATTGCAAAAGCATGATCATTTCTGAATGTTTCTGACCACATACCATGCAAATCAACATAATGATTATAATTTTCTTGTACCATTTTTACACATTCAAACAACAATTTGACTCTTTCTGTTTTCTTGAAAAATAAAACTGTTGCCCAAAGAGTATTAAAACTGCGTTGTCCTAATTTCTCCTGCTCACTATTAGGATACATTAAATAACCACTTGAGTTATGAATGCAGAAATCATCATAAAAATCAAAAACTTTTGTTAATTTATTTGAATTTAAAACATAATCAACATCAAGTATTATAGTTTCATCATAAGGAGAAAGTTCAAAAGCATTATACCTACCCTTATTGTTCCACACCTTTTGCCGTTTATGATTAGAAGCGTCACGTTCCAAATAGAGAATATTATCAAATTTTAAATTTGTTTCACAATCAGTTATAAGAGTGCAAGGCAAGTTTAAAAAATAATTTACTTTTTCGGCAGTTACGCTAGCCATTTTTACATAATCTACTTCAGGCGTGTTAAACGCAAATAGTAGCACGCCCTTCATCGTTTATTTCGTAATTCTTCATACTCTTGATGCCATGCTTCCATAACTTCGTAATATACATCAAGTGCTTTTTGAAATAGTTCTGCTCTGTCTACTTTGATTGGATTCTCATTCAAATCTAACAAAATAAATTGTTTTGATGCTCCTGAAACTAATAATGACAGTAATGGTTGATCGGCTTTCCAAAGTCCGCTTTGGTTAGCGAAAATAAGCTTGCTTTGATATTTTTCTTTTAGATAGTGTTTAGCCAAATTATGATCAAATTTGGCTTTGGTTTCTTTGATAAGGATATCTACATTCATCAAAATATTTAGAATATAGATTTGTTTTTAAAAAAAATTAACTGCCCGAAACAGAACTGCCTATAGTGAAAGCACCCCATGTAGGATTTAAATAAGAACTACTTGGATTTCTGACTACACAAGTTACAGTTGAGTCAGGTCCTGACCTACCTAAATTAGTGTTTCCACCATCAGGGCTAGAATCCCAAATTGTGGTTAAAGTTATAGTGCGACCTACATCTCCATTTAATCCTTGAGTACCGTCTGTTTTAGCTTTTACCTCAATAAAACTAGAAAGATATCCACTAGGACCTACAGTAGCTAGCATTTTAAATATAGTAACATCAGTAGTAGAGAGTGCGTAGTAACCACTATTTGATACTAGTGTAGTTGGAGTTCCAGAGCCGCCTGTGCGAGTAACACCATTAAATACTGTTCCTGCAATAGTTTGGGTGCCACTATTTACTGCGCTTAATGTAATAGTTCCACATGCTGCAGTCAAAGTATTCCATAAGTTATTCATGTTAGTTCCTGGAGGATGTGAAAAACTCAAAGCAATTTGTCCGCCTGCATTGAAAAAATATCTAGCTTTATCTCCTGATTCAAATGTAATGGTATGAGTAAAAGTTAATTTATTATTCCATGATGAAGTATACACTTTTATGTCACTACTTGATGATCCTTGTGCTGCTGCATTGTTTCTATTTGTAAAAATTGTATTTAAATTATTAGCAAATATTGAAGTAGCTGGACTTGTTGCAGTCATATAAGCACTAATCAATTGTCCGTCTGACGTAATTGAAATAGGAGTAATTGTACTTCCTTGGTGTGATGCTAAATTTTGTATGTTGTTAATGAGTAAATTCCATTGTTCATTGGTTACTTTAGTATTGGCATCGTTAGCCTGCACTTGAGAAACAGCCGTTTGGCCTAATCCTGATCTACCATTACCTGTAGCAAGCACTGCATTCAATGTATTTGCCATTGAAGTAGGATTCGCACCTACATATGTGTTGTAATCACTTGCTTCAATTTTGCCAAATTGCTGATATGTCATATAAACCCCTTACTTAATCACAACTATTGCTGTAACTTCTCCATCGCCCTCTGTTGTTTTTGTTGTAAGGCTTCTACCAATAACATTAAATGAAGATGCTTCATTATCTTTTGCTGCTCTAGCGTAACCTTTTCCTGCACTTACAAGACGATCACCTTTTTTAACTTTACCTTTTACTTTGACTGGTACACGTCCACTAATAGCAACCGCTGGATGTGTGTCGTCGTTACCCGCTGCACTATTCATCATATAAGCTGCACTTGTGCTTATGACACCAAACACGTTATTACTTAATTCATCAACTACTGCAGTAATTTCAGCTATTCCACCTAATTCTACAACAGTGCCTGCATCATATGGTTGATCAGCTTCAAATCTTTCTGCCAAGTCAGCATAAGTGGCTTGCAATCTAGCACCTGTGCTTAATTGCCATAAGCCAGTGATATTACCACCTCCTGCTAACTCTGTTGTAGTAACTTTATTTGGAGCAATATTACCTGTAAACTGTGTTACTGAATTAGCTCCTGTTAGGTAATCAAAAACATTGGCATTTGTATATGTACCTGCAGGATTAAAGGTAGCACCGTTAGCATACATGTACCTATCACATTTTATACCAAATGAGTTAGAAGTCCATGCAATATTACCATTTTGCATTGTCCAGTTGCCCTGTGCAGACCAAGCTCCTACGATTGTACCTACTGTTGCAGTACCGCCTGTAGTAATTGAAGTTGTATTTGCGGATCCTATATATGCGACAGTTAAGTTAGCATTAGCAGCAAATAAATTACCAGTAACATTAGCTGTAGTTACAGTTAGTGAATTACCAATTATTGATCCATTAGAAGTTATATTACTGGCTATTATATTACCTGTTGCATTCACGTTAGCTAAAGTTGCATTACCTGAAGCAGTTGTTGATGTCAGGGTTATCCAGTTGCTAGCAACTAACGTTCCGTCAGCTGGGCAAATACAAAGTGTACTTGTGTTTGTATTAAACCATAGTTGCCCCCTAAGTGGATTAGGTGGAGGACTAGAACTAGCGTAACTTTCTAGTTGACGCACGAAATTCTGATCCAAAGCCTGTCCGTAATTTGATTTATTTCGTCCAGGTAACTGTAGTGATGTACTGGTAGTGTTGATAGTACCGTCTTGAATTGTGGTCAGTACAGTACCGTCGCTTCTAATAATTGTATATGCCATGTGTTTTTACTCCAATTTTTTAATTTTAGTATTTATCTTATATGGTAACAAGGTTTGTTAAACTTTGTATACGCACAGTGTAATCTATTTGTATCTGCCTATTCAGGCTTTTTTGCACCGGGTGAAATATTACGTGGGTCAATAGTCTTGTTTGATCATTTCCTGCAGTATCAGTGCCATAATCAGCTAGTAACCCTATTTCATCAAAAGTGTAAGTTGATTCTAACTGAGTGCTATTGTCGAATGCTGATTGCCCTGCTGGTTCCCCATAGTCAAGCAGACATTGCACTACAATATCGCTGTAAACTTTACCAATAACATGAGATACTACCATCTTATTTCTAGCTGGATCAGTATTAAGAACACTTGTGTCGTCCACAATCTTCTCATAAGTCTGATTGTATAACGCCGCATTTTGCCCTGTAGTATTAGGTGGCAGATATGTTATAATACCAGTACTGTCAATACTAGCACCCCCGTTACCAAACGCCATTTTAAAAATACCACCATACCCTCTATTACTTAGAGTATCTGCTATGGATTCTGACATATTTTCATAATGAATAGCGTTCTTTTTGTCTACCAAAATTTCTCCTGTCACAGGATCAGAAATTTTGACAAATCCTTCTATTTTTAATTGATAATTTATTGTGGACATCAATCGTCGCCTCTTTTTTGTACTAGTACCTCTGACGTTTTTGGGTCAAAAATCTTGATTGCTGAACTGAAAATGAACCCGGCCTGTTCGTCCGGTTTAGATTCAATTTTTTCTTTTTTCGTGTCTATTTGATCTTTTTCAGTCATAATATATATTTATCTTCTATTTTTAGTCTCTTTTTAAGAAATCAGCAGGAACAGAACTACTTATCTGCAATGGATCTCCGCTTGCTGAGTAATCATCGCTGTTCCAAACTTTATCATAATAGAATGAGTCTAATATGTCCTTTGTAGAAAGACTAAGCACATTTGAGTATATGTCATGTACCGGAAGCACTGCTGTCCCGTCGGCTCCTCGAACTATATTGGTAATAATATTTTCATCAATATTAATTCCTCTAAATGTAATCTTTTCCCCATTAATTATAACAGTGTCTCCAAACCTTAAAGTGAATTCAAGTTCATCATTATCTTCTACTTCTGCTGTAAATATCACTTCTGTTGTAGAGTTTACAGTGTTTAAGAAATATGAAGTTTTTGCTAATTCTACCCCTGTTGTAACATTGCGCACTGTTAATAACACAATATCTACGATATTATAATTTAAAAAGCAATATAGTTGTTCAGTTGTGCTATTATAGGAAACTCGAACTATTTCGTATGTTATGTCAACTAATTTAGATACATCCTTAACAGATATGATAGTATCAGTAGGATACAAAGGCTCAACTAACCATGTTCTATTCTGAATGTTACTATTAGCTATTGTCATTTCACCCTTCTTGTTTACTAATAATGTATACCAAAGTTCGTTAGGTGTTGGTGAGGGCATATAACTAGTGACAATGACAGTATCCCCTAATGCTATAGGTGTCATGATACTAAGTCTATTATTTGGTTGATTGATTCTTAAGTTGTCAGGTGTAACTCTAGTTCCATTAACATGAACAAAAAGACGATTTACATCAATTATATCAAAACTAGGTTGAGTTAATTGTATAGTGTTTGAATATTTCCAAATATATCCTCCAGATCCAGCCCCGTTAACAAAGTATGTTCCGTATGTATTACCGACTACCGGTATGCTTAAATTGGTATCAAGATATAATTCAAATGGATAATAAGTAACAGCATTTTCTACATACGTTGGTAATACTCTTACATAAAATATGTTATTATTAATTTCAGGTATATTTTTAACCCCATCTATTAACACTTGATCTGTATTCACAAAGTTTGGATTTATTGCTGTAGTAATAATAACTGGAGTAGCAGGAGTATTCACATAGTAAATTGGTATTACTTTTATGGTGGTTGAGCTTTGAGTAACAAAAGACTGATTAGTTGTATCATTAAATGATGTAACACTAACTATAGTATTTGCTGCAATTACAGGTAATATAGTTAATGTACTACCAACTATTGTATAATCTATAGTATTTCTAGCTCTAATTCCATCTACCTCAACAACTGCATTTAAAGGATTAGCTCCACCCATTGAATTTGTTAATGTAAAGACTTTTGGTCCACTAGTATATTGAAACACTTGTGTTTCTGGCATACAATATTGATAATTAACTGACGCAGGTCCAAATAAGGCATAGCTTACATACTCTGTAATATTATTAATAATTGAGGTGAATACTATTTTTATTCTGTTAAATGCGTCAGGTTCAATTTTATAATCAACGTTGACTATTTGTTTAATTCCATTCACATAAACAACTGGATACAAATAAACTCCATCTTTATATACATAGTTCGTATCAATATAACTTACATTATTTTTAGTGTCTAACTTAATAGGAGTTGTATCAGATGTTCCTTTGACTTGTTGATTTCCACCGCCAATATCGTATACTTCAACATAAACTTGCTCAGTTAAACTTAAAGTTCCTGTTAATGTTACTGTTTTGTTTACCCAATCAACAGACTGTATCTTAGTTAGACTTGTTTGTGTTGCTACATCGTCTATACTATAAATTCTTGTTGCTCTTGTATTTCCGCTAGAAACTACATAAACTGCAATCTGTGTTGGGTATTTTGATAAATTTCCAAAGTAAAAACTGGTCGTTTGTCCTAAATCAAGTGTAACACCAATAACATTAAACCCAAAATTTTCATAAGTTGTTGGATTCCAAAGTGAGCCAGGTGTTGTTTTTACAGTCAATTGTAAGTTATCTGAAACTATCGAAGGTATCATTTCTTCAGGACCATATCCGGATAAGAAAGTTTCTCCTTTAATATTATATTCAGGTTCACCAGTGACCAAGAAAGAAATATTTTCCCAGTCTATAACATTAGTGCTTCTTAATATAGTAGAGTTTTCACCAACTATAATAAAATATGTTCCATCAAATGCTATTTCATTGAGATTATTAGTAGATATCCTAGCAGTTTGATTCCAAACTATACCATCACCGCTGTAAAGTATAAATCCATTATTACATATTAAAACATAGGTATTTAAAGCATATATACCATAATTTATTTGTTCGGTAAACGCCGGTCCTAATATTGTCGATTCTACCCAATTACTTGCGTTTGTTGACCAATATATTTTACCATTATCACCTGCAGCTATAATCTTTGTTTGTGAACTAAAAACTGTATTTAAGTTTGAATCAAAATTCTGATTAGTGTTGTTCCATGTAGTACCATCGTAACTTGTAATAACTCTTGCCTGATTAGCAAAAACAGGAGAGGGAGTGTTTTCTCCTTCAACGATAGATGTTCCATTACCTACGGCTACAAATCCTTGAAAACTTAGACTAGTAGATCCTACTACATACGCAACAGACTTAAGCGTATTAGGTAATCTACTATTAAAACTAAATCCTGTTCCCCACGCAGTAGCATTAACACTACTTAAAATGTTATTTCCTACAGAGATATAATTATTATTATAGTAAACAACATCATATAATTCATCATTTGGCGTTTCCACTGATAAAGTATCAAATCCAGTAACATCAAACGGTGCATCATCGTACACTGTGTATGATCCTACACTCACCCAATTGAATCCGTCATAGCTTATAAGTAAAGGAGCACTTGAATTTAGCGCAGAAATTACATAGAATGAGTCTGAATAAATTAATCGTGTTACATTTAGTGGAACATCGCTTATCTTTTTAAACAACCAATCTCTTCCTGTAGTGCTATAAAGAATTGTTGCATGTGATGGTGTATTTCCTATCGCTACATATTTGCTTCCATCAAATACTACACTTTTTATATCAACTTCCGAAGGATAAAATGGTTGTCCTTGTAAATTAACATCTAAATCAATGTTCTCATCAAACTTATTACCTAAATTTGTGCCATTAGGGTACTCTAACCCCGTCATCAATAATGGTAAATATTTACCAGGCATGTTAACAGTTGGCTGGTAATATGTAACAATTCTATCTAATGCATTAATATATGGGTAGTCACTTTGTAAAGGTTCCCATTTGGCTAAATCAAAAGATGCATCTGTATTCGAAACAATACATTTATACAATTTATTATTGTATGCCACAAGTGAAGCTGACGGTGACGTAAACGGCTCAGGATAAAATCCAATATCTCCTGTAGTGAATATAAATGGATTTGATAATGTATTTTTAACTGGATCCGTAAGTATAGAATTGTTGTATAGTCTAACTTGTGTCGCACTTATTGGTACTGTATAATATTCTGCATAAGCATTAGAACAAATACCAGTAAGTTCATAAAAAGTTATAGCTCCAGCAAGAGCAAAAGTTATGGTTATTACTAAATCATTGGCAGGAGTCGTACCTCCTAACGATGTACCCGAAATAGTAATTGTATCGCCAGTGGTATAAATATTTCCAAAGTCTTTAATGTCTATAGAATATTCGTTTAGTACAGTTTTACCATAAATTCTAGGACTTGTAATCCAAATAATTGCGCCCCCTGATCCTGAATCATCATAGATATATGGAGTTGTCAATCTTGCTACTTTATAAAAATAAAGTTTTGTTTTATTTAAATACCCAGGGGACAAACTACTATTTGCATAGTTTAATGTAAGGATAACATTATTAGTGCCAGACTCTGTAGTAACTGACGAAATAGGGATAGTTGCTCCTTGTAAGCTTGATCTAACAACAGTAGATGGTACACCCTCAACTGAATAAGTAAGGATTGATCCTGCAAGTGTGGTGGTAAGCACTGTGATTGTACAACTATTTGTAGGTGCAACACCACCTAAATCGTTACCTGAAATTGTAATTACATCAGCCGGTGCATATCCTAATCCACCGCTATTTAAATCTGCAGTATAAACTCCTAAATTGTCTCCAGAGGAGTAAAAGTTTGGTGGCTCATCTTCATTACCGTAAATCCATGCATACACGTTAAATATAGCATCAGTTCCTCCCGCTGGACTAACCGGTCCTGATACAGAATTGTATGGTATTGCTGTTGCAAGTTTACTTGAGTAACTTGCATCATTGCCTATACTATTATAAGTGGATATATAAAACTGATTTGGTTCCCAAATTGTTACTTCAGGTCTATAACTAGTTCTATCAAATTTTAATACAGGAGTAATTTGTCTAGTAGGTGCATTGCTTGATATTGGAATTAATTTAGCACCCAATGTAAGTATGTGGTCATTGCTCGCACTTCTTCCCTGTATTAAAGGTAATCTATGAGTATCAGTTATTGCATTAATTTTTGATGTATAAAATGCTATTGCAGTTGGTCTATTTTGATTTGCTAAAGTTACTTCTGGTTTTTGTAAACCATATTCTATAAGTCCAATATAATAATATTGTTTATCTAGTAAACCTAAAATTGGTAGATTATTAGTACCTTTTTTGTATTGTAGTAAATCACCAGTTTCAAATAATGAGAATGGAACATTGACAGTAAAGTTAGTGTAATTTATATCGGTAGTGTCAAAATAATGCTCTATAGCCGGTTCTACTATTAGTTCAGGTAATACCTTGTATCCTTCGCCAGCATTTAAAACTGAAACACTTATAACTTCATCCCCTGACAATTGTGCTTTTAGTGATGCTTGAGTTTTGGGCGCTGGGAAAACAGATGTATCGACATAGGTAATAATGTTTGGTGGTTCAGTATATCCTCTACCTGAATATAAAACACTTACTGCAGGTAAATCTATATAAATTTTTGCTCCCGGCAAATGATCAACAACCTGTGTATCTAAAGCGCCACGTGTTAATCCTGACAATATACCTAAATCTCTATCTACATTAGTATAACCAATATATTCATCATCAATTTTAATCACACCTGCTACTGGATAACCAAATGCGTTGTCTACTATAATTACTTTGGTTGCGACAGGAAGATACTCTCTCAATAATCCTATTAAATAATCTGATTTACCTTGTAATTTTACTCCATAATTATTAAACCATTGATTATACTGTGGCTCATTCCATATAGCATCAGATGAATTATATTGAGAGAACAATGTAGTGTCACTAAAGACTAGTTCAGGTGTAACAAAAGATTGTAATTCATTGTTCCATTGTGCCGGTAAGTCAAAGTCTGTAATGTCCCCATCGTATAAATCAGTTTTTGTATATTTTAAACTAAAATCTTTTAATTTTACTCGGTAGGGCTTAACTTCATTTATGTACCCATACAAGAAATCTTCATTATCTCTTTGGAAATTTTTAGTCTGCTCTAATTCTCTAAGTGTGTGATCAACGTCTAAGAACGATGTTTTATTTAACCAAGGTAGGTAATTACCAAATTCATCACTTTCAGTAATAATATAATTAAAAAGCAATATTAAGCCTTGATTTCTATAAATCAATAAGTTTTCAGTAAATACCTCTTCATTTAAACCACGTATGATATAATAAGTTTCCAAAGAAGGAAAACTATCGTATGGCTCACTATCAAAGAAACTATCACCAAATCCTATACCATTTATAGTATAATCATAAAGCGAACTTTTTATTTGTATGGTTCCTAATTCTAATCCTATTCTTTCCCAATTTTCATTTCTATAGATATAAACTTCTCTTTTTCCGTTGCTGTTCGCATTGACCCCAACAATCATATTTTCATAAGGAGTTAACTTGTCTAAATCATAGTATTTAGGCACATCAATATCAGTACGGGTAGAGTTAGAATAACCCTCTGCCCACCAATTAACATACTCCCAATAATCATTTGTATCAAAATTGTCTCCGGTGATAGTGAAAAATGCAGGAGCGTTAGCTCCAGTTAGTGCAACACCACCTAAAGACAAGAAACTAGGATTTTTAAGTTCTGTGATGGGGAACTTTAGCATTACTCTATTAGCAAACTGTATATAATTTTCTAATGCCTTTAATCTATTATAAAAGAAACTTTGATTAGGTCTTAGATTTGTACCAGTTTGTAGCAATTTAGGCAGTAATGGATTCGGTACAGCCTGACCTTGTGCATCCACACCCGCAAAGCTATCTAAAAGTTTTTGATATAATCCATTTGGTCTTACAAGATTGTTATATAATGTAGGTAATCCAGGTAGAAAATCCTCTGCATAGCCATCTCTTATTAATTTAAATTCTGTATGCGCAACATCACTTCCGCCATTTGACTTATAGCCTAAATGTAAGCTTGTAAAATTAGCACTTATAAATTCAAAAACATTATACAAAGCAAATACATTTTGTTTAAGTGGTGCTAAAAACGGAACTCCTGATGTAATTGGATTAGCAATATAAGAAGAAATTATATTGTCAGACAATTTTTTATCTTCTCTTAGTATATCACCTATTTCTTTTACCCAATAGTAGTAGCGTGTAACTACTGCACCTCCATCAACGACTTCGAATAAAGTTGTGTATGCATCAATATCATAAACTGTTCCAACACCAGTGTAATTAATTGGTAATACATCACTTTGAATCCATGTATATACTGAAACTATACTTCCAGGAAATACTGTTCCCCAATACTTACTGTTATAAACAGTGTCATTTTGATGATAGTCAATAAATTTTGTTTGTGATGTGTCAAACCATAATTTACCAATATAATCTTGGCCCCATACTACTTTTTTACTACCGTTGTTATATCCTGCAGGATCTGTACTTGAAATGTAATCAAGATTTTCTCTTACTACACCTAAAAGTTTACCTTGTAATGGATCAATATAATCTAAGTTGACTATATTTAAATTATTTAAATTATTGTAAATTGAAACAATGTGTAACTTTTCAATATCTACTGTATTGGTTGGACTTCTGTAAATTGACCAGTTTGGTTTATTACTTGAATTGTTAAAAATGTTTACTCGTCCATTAATTGTGCCAGTCAGATATTGAGGTGATCCAATAATAATGGTATAATTGTTGTACGCAATATTATTTCCATAATATGGTGCATTACCTACTGTGGTAATTGTGTCATTAACTAATTGACCAAGAACAAATTTTCCTAAGTTATCAATACTCTCATTATATGCACCTAAGTAATCATATACATAAGCAGATCCTGAATCAGGTAATATTTCAACGAATATGGTAAAATTATTATCAAATATCGTGTCGTTGGTATAATCTTCATCATCTGTGAAATCAAAATAAGTTTGAGTATATCTATTACTTGTTGGTGCAGTGATTACAACTGAATTTGCTTCATTAAATTTTATTGCAGTACCATATTGAGTATTATTTTGTATGTTGGGATCATGCAATTCTTGTGTCTTTTTGTAATAAGTAATACCTAAACTTGCAAAATTTGCTTCTGCAAATACTGTTAGATTTAATTTATCCTCAATGCCATTTAAACTCTGATTAATTAATTGAATAACTAACTTATTATCTACTGTTTTAGATGCAATAACATTTGGAATATTTGCTTCATTAATTGCTGTTATAGCATTGTTTATTCCAGTAGCCGGTAGTGTCACTAGATAACCATTTATTAAAATGTTTATTTGACTTGCTAGTGTATATGCGCTTGTGCCTGTAATTATACCAAACTTCTTACCTGCATTTGTATATCTTATAACAGTGCCTTCTGTACCAGTAGCATCTACAATATCAAATGGTGCTCCAATTAATAGTTCATTGCCTAAATTATTATTACTTAATCCTTTGCCATATAATATACCTATGCGTGGATTAGACACTTCACTGTATCCAACTAAAGTTTGGCTTAAAATAAAGTCATTACTTTCTACAACTATTAAATCCCCTGCTTTTAATACAATTTGCCCTAATATTGTAAGAATATTTGTTGATATAGTATAAGAACTTGTATCTAACACAGTTCCATTTAATGTTACAGTTACAGAATTTGTTGGAGTCCATGCTAAAGTAAAATCTGTTGCTATTGTTTGAATAGGGGTAAATCTATTTTCAAATACTTGTCTTACTCTATTATAGACATAAACAGCACCTGTATCCGTATATGCACTATAATCTTGATTAGGTGCACTGACAAAAAGTTGTGTTCCATTATAATTTGTAGAAATGTTTGTTCCAAAATTGGTCGCTGTTCCCGAACCTGTAACTGTCGCTACATTAGTATAATTATAATATGCTCGATATACAGTTGTACCTGAAGCTACATTTGAATAAAAATTTCCTTCAATAGTAAATGTTGTTCTATTGGCACTAGAGTTATAATCACCTGTTATTATTTTGTATGTTTGAGTACCTGATGTATTAGAAAAACTTACCATTTGTCCTTCTAATAACAACGATCTTCTATCACCCGATACTTGAAATTGTGTGCCATTTATAACAATGGCCGAGGTTAATGTATACCCTATACTAGTATAAGTTAAATTTGTATTTTTTCTATATACAAAAACCTGTCTTGTAGATTTTTTACTTACGAAAAAGTAACTACAGTCATCTGACATTACAATTTTGTCCGTAATGCCACTTATGTTAAATGAGGTTTGTAGTGCTACTGCCTCAATTTTTTCAGTTTGGACAAGTTCATATACATAAGCTGTACTCGTTGCTGCAGATTTTAGTATAGTTAAAAAGTTTTGTTTTTTATCCATACTGGCACCAAATCCAGTAGGACTTGTTGACAATGTGATTGTTTCGTCTAGATTCCAATAATTTATAGCAGATTCGTACTTATATCTATAGACCTTCCCTGCACCTGAATCAGCTAAAAAATAACCTAATCTTGTATCATACGCAACACTACTTCCAAAAGAGGACGTAGGCGAAGGTTTCGTGAATGAAGATGCACCTTGATAGTTTATGGCTTTTCTATATACAGCCCAAGTACCATCTATATTTTCATCTACCCAAACTGTACTTAAAACAAATTCTGTGTCAGTTAAATTAAGATTTAGTATGTCCTTTGGTGAAGTAACTCGTTGATTTTGTAACTTAGATACTATACCACTTCCCTCTACATTTGATAATGATAATGGCAAACTTAAATCTATAACTACTGATGTTGCATTACTGATTCTAACTATAATGTAGAAACCATCAACAAAATTAGAATAATTAAGTATAAGAATTACATCATTGGTAGATAAATTATGTGGTTTATCAAAAACCACAGTACATGTGTCATTTAAATTATTAATAACATTTATAATTGAAACTGGTGATTCTGGATTTAAAGAGATGGTTGCATAAACTTTCCAGTTCCCCTGAAAGTCTGCTATCCAAATATATTGATTTTTTAATATATCATATATTGAAACAACATTTTGATTTAGATTACCCACTCTATAAGAATGTGCTACAACATCTTCAAAATTAACATAACCTGCTGAAGGTAACTGATTCATTTTGTAAGATGGTAATAACGGTAATATGTTTACACTTTCAGGAACTCTGCCGTAGTTTGTTAAACCATAAATAGGAACTTCTTGCATTGATCCTTCTTCTGCTATTCCGTTTATAACGCTTATTATAGCAGGATTCCCATTTAATTTTTCTTCTTCTAGCTTAAATTCAATAAAATTTTGATCAAGTACACCGCCGTAAAGTCCTATATTAATTGCCCAATTTTCATATGTTGAGTAATTAATTCCGCCTGTTTGTAGTGTAATATTTTGAATTGCAGAGGTAGCCTGTTTACTACCCTTTTCAACAATCATTGTTTTGTATAAATTTACCTGAGAAATGTCATCTAAATTTGCAGCAGCCAAATAATCTCTTGGTCTATACCCTATTAATGAGAAGGATAAAAGATCGGCATCATTTTCTAGATTAGCTTGATATGAATTATAATACAATGTGCTTTCATACGCTCTACTACTTGCATTAGGTAATAATCCCTTTTGTATCTCATCATAATCTACTTTTACCCATAGTCCTTGTTGGAAAGTAGACGAGGGTTGAATAACCTCATTTGATGCATAATAATTATTTTTGTATTTTACAATTACACCCTTAGTGTATTTTGTGTTAGCTTGCCACTCAACTACATTATCCTGATTTAAAATAAAACCTTTTGTATCAACTGTTCCGTCCCAAATAGCAGTTTTGGCCCCTTTTAATAACATGCGATATTGTCTAAGACCTGTATTAGGATCATATATTAAATCATTAAATAAGGTCACATTATCAAACACAATTGCATGTTCAATATTACTTAAATTTGCATTAAAATAAGCAATGGTATCGTCAACTTTTATTGGTATTGCAGAAAATTCTACTCCATTACGTACAATTGACATGTCCTTAATTTGTATAGGAATTAAATTTTGATTCAACGCATAATTTTGATCTTGGATTGTTAATGGTTGTACAATCGAATTTTCTTTATTAATCGTGATTTGTTTAGCTAATGGATTAATATTTAAAATAGAACCTGTTTCCCATCCTGCTTGAATCCAAACAAGAACCTCTTGAATCATTTGATTCCAGTTTAATATTAAATTATTTTCAACCTGATCGAATAATAATCCCTGAGAACTTAAATAATTACCGTAAGAGTTTATGAATTCAGCAAGTGCTTGTGGCGTAGTAAATTCAGTGCTATATGGCACAACAACTACTCGTTGACTAAAGTTTTTAGAAACTTTTACAGACAATGATCCTGATGTTATAGTGTCGTATTTTCCATTAATAATAGGTGCTAATATTTTAAAGTAAATTTTATTTTGGCTATTACCAAATACTTGATAACCTGTGTCTGTTTTTTGAATAATAATTGAACTATAGATTACAGTATCAAATGGTTGATTTTCATGTAATAATACAGTATAACTTTCGTCCGGTATTAACAAGCTATTATTTTTACTATTTGGAGACCCTTTGTCTACATAAAATTTAAGTAATTCTTTATCACTGAAGCCAGCTAATCTGTAAACCAATCTTACATCTAGATTATTCAAATATTGATTTAAAATTTCGTAACCTGAATTTCCACTACTTTGAATATAATCAACTATCCAATCTAGATAACTATGCTGTGCTAATCCGCTACCATATAAAACAGATCCGGTCGATGTGAATCTAAATTTATCATTAACTAGGTATTGATTAAATTCGTCATTATACTTATAATTGTCTAGATTTTCTCCCAATGCGAAAAACTTAGCAGGCTTGCAAAGTGCTAAAATTTTTACTAAATCAAACGGCCAAGAACTACTCTTTAAATAACTATATTCACTTGGTCCCCAATCACCTACTTTCCATTGTGTTTGAAAGGTTAATTCATCATAGTTACCAATGACTGAATTCATTGGATCAACTAGATTTCCTAAATCATCAACCGGCAACACTTCAAGTAAACCAGGTCTTTTTCTAGATTCTATTATGATAGGATTACCATTGTTGTAATCATATCCGTTCTCCATATCAGTCCACAACACTAAGTTATTTTTAGTATATGGTGGTAAACCATAATAACTATCCCACCAGCTAGGTTTATTTGTATATCCTATCATCTCCCAAGGAGTAAGATTCGGTGTTGCAGTGTCAAAGAACCAATTATACAACCCCTTCCAATTGCCACGTTTTACAATAGTATTATCTAATCTATTTGTAGCCTGATAATAATTGTAGGTGTAAGAATTGGTTGACACATAATATTGTGACTTATAATCAATTCTATTTTGACCTACCCAATTTAAGAAAGACAGTGAGTAAAGTTGTAGAATTTCATCATAATCATAATTAGTTTTTCTGAACTGTCCAGGTAATACTTCATCGCTTGATATTGGAATTTTACTACTTACCTTAATATTATTATAAATTCTACACTCAAATTCAAATATTACTTGATCTCTATAATCATTTAAGTATCCATTCTCATAAGTTCCGTACAATGTTGTAAGGGAGCCATCATGACCTTTTATAAACCATGTAGGGTTAATATAAGATGTGTCATATACAACTTCCGGTATAGTAGCAGGATAAAATCCTAATTTGGTAGGTGTATTAGGTACATAACTTCCATAAGTTTGATTATATTCATTAACTATAATTACATCACCAATGACTAAATCTGTATATACAGTAAGTAAAGGTTCATCTGAACTTACAGCATAATCCACATCTTTAATAAGTTGTCTTTCAACTAAAACACCTTCAATATTTCTAAGCAGATAAACTAAAACACTATTATAATTTGCTGATGAAAAATCATATATTTTGCTTAATGAAAATTGAGATTGGTTTACATCAGCATTAAAAGTGTAACTATTTGTAATATAAGCACCACGGCTAGGCACCATATCAGACCAAAAGAATGAATTGGTTTGTGTTTTATATGAGGTAATTTCATTAATTGCGTTATCTAAAATAGTAGACGCAATTTGATAACTTTCATACGGAGTTTTATTTACTACATCAACTAGTAAACTTTTATATTTTATATATTCTGATGAACTAAAATTTAATGCATCAATTATGTTATAATTTGTATTTTTTAAGAGTGCACCTGTAAAAGATAACGGGGCACTATTTTGAATTATTTTTGTTCCATATCTTACTAAATTTGGCAAATCTCTGTAATTATTAGAACCAAATATTTGCCCTTGTATCTTTTTACTATTAGTACAAATACTTAAATAATGATTTTTTATATCACCTAAAGTAGGACTTTGTATTTGTGAATTGAAAATGTTGTTTTCTAAATTTGTAGGCACAGTAAAATAAGCTGTTTTACTTACTGAATCACTATAAATCAAAATCTGTATTGGTGTTTCAATGATTGGTGTAGCATTTAACGTTACTGTTGTGGTATTATTTACTACTGTGTATGTAAATTCTGATTCAAACAAAATATTATCTCTTACATACACTTGTACTACTGGCCAAGCTGTTGATTCAGTTGATTTTGCAGGTACGTCACAAATAAATGTAGGATCACCATTTAAAGGATTATAGTTAAACGTAAATGCTTGATATTGAAAACTTTCTGATATAGCAGTTTGCCAACCTAACTCTCTAATATATGTGTCTCTTGAATCGTATGAGTATACATATCCTTCATTTACTTTTTGTGTTGTTGGAGAACCATTTAATACATAATTAAATTCGTCTGTGTTGTAAGAAACTGTAAATTGTATGTCCCCTATATTATTTACGGAACTATATTTTAAAGGAAATCCTAAAATCACATCATCATTACCTGTACCAACAGCGTATTGAAGTAAGGATGATCCATTAAAACTGCTGCTGTTATAATAATCAGTATCGCCAAAACTTAAGCCATTTTTATCAAATATATCAAATAATGGCGGTTGATTAACAGTTGTTTTTAATTGTCCATCAATCCAATTTGTTCCATCAAACCAATAACTATTACCTTTTCTGTTTTCTCCTAATAACACTACAGTTTGATCAAGATTTAATACGTCACCGTCTGCGAGTTTAGATAACGTAATTACAGGAGGTGACTGGGTGATTAAAACACTACCTGTTGCATTATCTAATTGAATAAAAGACGATAGATTAGGGTCCGTACTTAAGCGTAGGGAAGTACTGTTAGGTTTATCGTATACATAATATTTTGTAAAAGCTGTTAAATTGCCTATATCTTGATTAAGTGACACCAAACTACCTACAATAAACTGAGTTGAACTTGTTACTGTAAGTCTATCAGTTGACGATGAGGTTGAGCTTATTACAGTTGATGTTTGTGTAGCCTCTGATGTAGATACAAAACTAACTCTATAAATTTTATTTCTTATGTTTACATCATTGTCTGCACTAAAAATTATACGACATCCATTAAAAAGACCAAAGGTTGATCCGTCAGGATAATATTGTAATTGACTTGCTACTTGAGTAAATGCATCAGTGGCAGTAATATCAAAATAATCAACAGGTCCTTTAGCTGCAGTTCCTAAATTAAACAATTTTAAGTTAGGATAAAATTCAATAATTGGTCTTTTTCCCCTAGCTTCATTACTATTAATGACATTTAACAAGTTTTGACTATTTGTATGTTTTATGGTTTCTTGTATAACCTGTGAATGAAACCATCTATTACCACGTGACCATGCGTTTAAATTGTTTGCTGCTCTACTTATTGTAATATAATCCTGAGTAATAGGTGATTCTACTATATCAGAATATGGAGCTATATCGTATGGTGAAGAATCATATGGATCGTAAACACTTTGCGAATATGATTCAGGGGTAACCAATGAAGAATTTGGTATAAGTTTTATACCTGTCCCAACTCCTTCTACATAATATTGGTCGCTTTTATATTTCTCCGGCACAACATCTCCAGAAAAACTAATTTTAAGACCATTTGTAAACTTAACATTATTAGGTGAGGTGTATGTAGTTTTTCCTAAAATATCATTTTCAACATTGATGAAATTTGCTTCATTGTTGTCAACAATTTTTATTATACCATATTTTTTAGTATTTTGACTATCCTGATAGTAAAGTACATCAAGAGGTGCTGTTACTTCAGGTATTAATTGTATTTCCCCTGTTCCTAAACGAACAAATTTTTTAGATATATACTCAACCCCTGCTAATACTGTAATATTTGTGTTTTGAGGTATTATATTAGTATATGTTAAATTAATTATTGGGTCACCGGGAATATCAGTTTCTTCATATGTTATTTTAAAGAAATATTGATTTACATTTACGACTGTTGCAGCATCAAATCCCACTGGACTTACAGTATCTTGATCAAAGCCTAAGTTATCATAAAATGTGTCAATTGGTACAAGTTGTAATGCCGAAGATCCAAAAAACATTAAAGTTTTGTCTAGTAAATTTGTTGCTCCGTCAATGCTACCAATAGTGCTTAATCTTTGTCCATGTATATTATTAAATGGTTGATCACTTACTAAATCAACATTTACGTTGCCTTGATAGTTTTGATTTTGTTGCGCATCTGAAAGAGGAACCTGAAAGGTCAATACGCCTTTAGATATTCCATTATTTTCCACTCCATATATGTCTCTTGAACTAGTGTTTGGTCTATTGGGAATAGTTCCTGAAACACCAGGAATAGTTTGAATCCAAAATTTTGATGTTTGGTCAACACTGAAGTAATATGTTCCACCTCTTAATAATGTAATAGTTGGATTAAATTCTTCAATTTGAAAATTATCCTGTACAAAAGTAAACTCATTTACCTGACTTTGTACATCAAAAAATGAAGTAAGATTAACCGGCAGTGGCTCAACGTTAACAACATCAGGACCAAATGGCAACCAATAGTATTGGCTATAATTTGATAATTTGTCTAAATCTGCAAAACTATCCCAACTATAAAATTGGTTATCGAACAACAATGAGTTATTTGTTACCGGTGACCCTTGTAATTTTAGAGCATCAATTATTTCAGGGTAAGTAATAAAATCTATTGCTCTACTTGTGTCATTCTTTTTAAAAATTATAGCAGGTTCTAATTGATAATCTGTCCTTGTTTTATTGATCTCAGGTATATAATAAGAATTTGGTGTTAACCCATACTCAAATCGTCTACCAATATAACCTTGTAATTTTTCTAAATCCTGTTGTTGTACTAGTTGATCTAACGTGGCGGATAAAAAATTATCATTAGGTGTTGTTTTAAATATTTCCGGAAGAAAATCAATTGTTCTAACTTGCGCTACCATATCTTTTTCTCATTTAAGGTTGTAATTGTTCAGGGGTAATTGCTGAAATTATAACTATATCGTTGGATTGTGCACCGTTTACGAAAATTTCATAAGGGGCGCATCTTATCTCATATAAGTCACCAAAGGTTAATGCAGGATCTTTAGGTACTAAAATAGCTGAACTAATTAATCCATTCAAATTTGTATGCAAATAAGCACTTAATTCGCTGAAAAAGAATGTGTCACCAAAGTCCCAATTATCTATACTAAAATAATCATTCATCGCAGTTAAAACTGCAGAGCGCACCTCACTATCACTAGCAGTTGTTAAACTAGATTTGATAACTTTAATAGTAGCCTGTAACTGAGGAGCTGCTTTATTACCAAACAATGGTTTAAAAGTTGCGCTGTTAAACACTACCGTATCACTCATCATTTTATAATCATTTACTTTATTATATTCCTGAGAAAGTTGTTCAACAGTAGGTTTGGCTGGTTCTGTTATTGTTCCTGTAGTATCTTTTATCCAATTGGTATAGGATGTATAATATGCCAGTGTAACAACATAAAGATCAATTATGTTCGTTGTACCTGGATCAATTCTAGTTGTGTTATTACTTAAATGATTATACTGAAAGAACAAACTTTGTCTACCCGTAAGAGCCGTATAGTTAGTAACTTCAATTAAGTTGATAATATTTAACGATGTAGTGTCAGCTACAGATTTATAAAATTTATTTTCACTGAACGCATAAAACACTTGACCAACTGGATATTCATACTTAACTACTTCAACATCATTTTTGTTACCGTAAGAGTAGTTTATTAGTGTTGGTTCGGTTAATCCATTTTTGGTAAGATAGTTGATATCAGTGACGGTTTCAATAAAAACAAAATATGCTGTATTATTAGAGTTAAAGGTATAACCTGTGATAGTGCTGAAAAAATCTGGATTATCAATTAATGATGAGTTTTTTGAATCAAGACTGCTAACTTCAATTGAATAATCATCCGGATAACCATCACTTTCGACTGTTTGCCCAACTACGTTTAAATTAAAATCTTCGCCTAATATAGATAGTGTGTTTGGAGTTGTATTAGTTTTTAAAACTTTTACCTTATCATATGCTAATGTTCCTGTTAATGGATCAAATATTATTTTTTCAGAATCAAAAGTAAACCTAGTGTTTTTAACGCTTCCAAAATAATAAGTAATCGCTTTGCTTGTAATACGATAAGAGCCGGCACCTAAACTCTCAAACTTAATAAGTGCATCTGGTCTATTATAATCACCTAAAAACCATCTATCAACATTTACTGGTAAGCTATTAACATAGTACAATGAAAAACTTTGTAAATTTTCAAAATAATCTAAAACTAGTTGTAGTATAGTAGTTGGCAATATATTGTCAAACACAGGTATAATTGTGTCTAAGATTGCACCAGTAGAAACAAATTTACTTAAACTTACGGGTCCTAAACCATTATAAAGATTACCCTCTCCGCCATTAAATCCGTCATCTACTACGTTTAATACATTAACCCACATAAAGGTATTGTTTATAGAAGTAGCTACACCTGACACTAACCTATCATTTTGAAAATAATAACCAGTTGGTGCTACAAATTTTAATAGTGCACCTGCAGTACAATACTTCATATTGTATGCATTATAAATTCCTGCTGCTACAGGACCACTAGAATTTTCAAAATACCCTGTTACTAGTGTGCCGTCATAACTTGTTTGATTCCAAGTTGTCACACCATCACCTGATGCAACATTTATACTATATCTATTGGCATTTACTACGTAATATTGATATAAGTTTCTATTTGAAATTATTTCTAAAATTTGGTTACTAAACAGCCTGTTAGCTGAACCAGATGCTTCACTAGCATTAAAGTCATAAAACTTATCGTTACCGTTATAATACAAAGCTCCGTCATCAGCAAAACTTGTAGTGCTAGAATATTTTCCAGTAGGATCTAATAAATCAAAATTTCTTGAAATACCAATTGAGCTTCTGTTCAACGCTTTTGTTTTAATTATAGAACTGTACAATGTATATGGAAAATTATTATAATCTTCACCGTTAACCATTCTATTCTGTGCATAAAAATGAACAGGTGCTTTGGCTTTTATGTCACCAATTGATTCTCTAGATTGTGCGTTATTAATTGGCTGCGTGAGTTCTACAGTTAGTGTTAATGTTTCAATTCGATTAAATTTACTTACATAGCTAAAAGTTAATGTTGTGTTTGTAAGTTCTGCTGGATCTATTGTATACTGCAATCCGTTACTTGATCTTACATATGATCTAAATGATCCAACTGGAATTTCACTGAAAACCCCATCGCCAAATATATAATTTACTTGATCATTAAATCTTGATGTTACAGAGAATACTGCTTTTCTTGAGTTTTCCTCACGTAAGTATGTATTAGCATAAAGATTTTCGACTTGTATCCAATTTAACAATTCATTAGTTGTAGGATCAATTTTGTATAACCAAGTATCGGTATTATTAACACCCTGTATTTCCCCAATCGGTATAACTTGATTTGCAATTTGTTGATTTAATGTGAAATCAAAATTAATTAATGATCCCTGTTTAAAATATAAAAAGAAACCTGTATTTAAACTACCATATCCTAATTTATCGTTTCTGTATAGTACATTGAACGTCCCTTTAGGATTTGGAGGTATTTCATAAACATATGTTTCATTAAGTGAAGTTGCACTTACACATTCAAAATTCATTGTAACGCCGCCAACAGTAGCGTTAAAAGGTATTACCGGTAATACTGTAGTTGGTATTCTAACAGTGTATTCTTCAGTTTTAATATTGGAAATTTCTTGTGTATTGCCGGGTCTACCAACTCTTTGACTATCAACTAAAGTGGCATTAATCACAGAATTAAATTGTTCTAACCAGTTTGGATTAGCTGGGTCATTCCAAAAAATCGGAATTCCCGCAAGCCCTAATCCATTAATATCAATAACATTTTCAGTGGTTGTAATGCTAGTGATCTTTAAAAAACCTTGAGCAGCATTATTGCGTTTAGGATTATAGTTTACTAGATTTGCAAGTTTAATGACACTATCTCTGCGTTCTGCAGTATCAATAAAATTTTCACGTGTATTTAGGTCATCTCTAAATGCTACAGCCTGACCCATAAAGGCTATAACGTCAAGCAGGGCTATAAATTCACTGCTTTCTACATAATCGTTAAAGGTCTCAGGGTAATAAAGACGTAGATAATCTATGAAACTTTTCCTCAAAGTTTCATAATCGTAGCTCTGAAAATTTGCTTGACTGTATGTTTTATAAACGGTTTTCCAGTCATTTACGCCAAAAATTGTAGCCTGTCTTGAACTTGTAGCCATACTTTTTATCTCTTTTTAATATTTATCTAATCTAAAAACCCACTATTTTCAACGGTTATTTAACGATACAAGACCGCTACCCCTATCAAAGTTTAGTTGTAGTAACTGAACTTGATTTGTAGTTGATACAGCCATTTCAATTTCTGTTAAGAATCCATTTTCATAAGGGTACGTGGTAAGTCTACCTAAAATAATTCTAGGGTCTAGTGCTGCAACTCTGCGTATTTCATTGTCAATTTGTATTTGAACCTCAGGAATATTGGGTTCAAATATATAAGTCCAAATAGAGGTGCCGTACGCTGGATTACCCACTTTTTGTCCCTGAGGTGTGTTCAATGCATTAAGAAAATCAACAATCACTAATTGATCGTCGAATAAACTAAATTTTTTATTTGGATATAACGGGGTTACAACCGAACCAGGTCCACCGCTTATACCCGGAGGTATTACTGAAGGTTTCTGTTTGTTTGTAAAAAGTGTACTAAATCCTTTATATATAACCATTTTTTAATCTCACTTAAGTATATAGTTCTGCATAAGCTGCATCAATAGCAGTCTGCAAATAGGTAATTTCATTTAATGTGTCCTTATAATTACGTAGGGCAGTTACTGTTTGATATGCGTTATCTCCATAAGTTGCTTTTGCTTCACGCCATTTATTTCTATTTTCTATTTTTAAAGCCTCTTGAACTTGTAATTGCGCTGTTAAATCATTGTACTGTTCTAATATTTCAGCATTAGGTGGTTTAGAATTTGCACTATCTGAGTATGGCAGAGAAATTCTACTATCGCCGTAAATTTCTGTAGTAGCTGCTTTTATTGATGATCTATCTATCGTATCAGTTGCTGCCGTTGGCATTTTAACAGGATTAGGGCCATTTGAAGATATAGCCTTACTTGCACTTTGTAAACTAGCTATTTGATCTGAAGGAACACTAGACACAGCAGAGTTTACTAAGCTTTCTGTTGAAGGTTGTGTGGGCGCAATGAAACCAGTATAGGATGAACTTATATTATTACTGATTGCATTATCTCCACCATATAACCCTCCAACTACTTCCCCTGCATTTTGTGGATTCTTGCTATTCAATGCGGTTAAATTTTGCGGAGTTTTAGCTGTAAGTTTTGTGTAGCTGTTTTTGATCGCTCCAAACACTGTTGATGCTGCACCTACTACTGCAGACCCTATTGCAGCACCTGTTGCAATTATTGATCCTACCATTGAACCGACTGGTCCAAGAACCTTTTCAGCCATATTTGCAGCGTAATTTCCAGATGATATTGTTGACGCTATTGAACCATTATTACTTTGACTAGACGGTGTGAGATTGGATCCTCCTGCTCCATTTACATAAGATGTTACAGGACCTATTCCAAACGCTGCTACTCCATTAACCAATCCTGCAATTTGTGTAGGACTTTCTTTTCCAGTAATTACACCATTTGCCTGTAATTGATTAAACCCATTGTTCATAAGTTGCACTTGAGTAGACGTTTGAGCACTGCTAGTTTTATTATATGCATTTACATTTGTTATACCATCTTTACCTGTAAATAAATTTGGTGGCAGTGCCTGATCTAATGTTTTATTATCTTGTATTAATTTATTAGCTACACTACTTGATCCTGGCTTAAGAACTCCTGCTTGTTCTAATTGATTTGGAGAGTGAGCAAGTTTTCCTAACACCGCTGTTTTATTACCATTGTTAGTAACTATTCCCCCACCTGCAATCGCAGCTTGTCCTTTTATTGGATCTGTTCCTGCTGAAACTGCAGCCTGAGACACAACTGCTGAGGTAGTATTTTTGTCGAAATTACCTTTTGCAGATTTAGTATTAGGAGTGGTAGCGGTTACTGATGGTGTTGTGACTTGTACTGGAACATTTGAACTTGCTGCATTTGTAGCTTGCAATGGTGCTGAAGGAGTTGACGGGAAATTACCTGCTGCACTTTCATCAATTTTTACGTCAACACCTTTATTAGCATCTGTCCATGGCGTATGTGTGGGCACACGTGAATTAACACTAGGTAATTTTGATGGGGCAGGTACCCAACCTTGTGTGTCATCAAAGAAAGTATCGCTATGTTGTACTACTGGAATAGGTTTTACTTCCGCCGGTACTGTCGATGAACTTCCTGTGTTTAAATTAATTTTGCTTCCATTAATGTATGTGACGGAATCACTTTTAAATGATGAATTACTTTTAGATAAAAAACTCATTGATTGGTCAACCTTAACAGTATGATTTTTTACTGTTTGTTGACTAAAATTTTCTCCAACTCTTACGTTTGTGTTTTTGTCACTATTAAAATTAATTTCTTCAGCATAAATGTTTAATTGTTTCTTTGCATTGATATTAATATTATTGTCAGCATGTAAATTTAAATCACCTTTAGTTCTTACGTTAAAACTATTTGTTGCGTATATATCGACTGTTCCCTCTTTACCTAATTCAATATAACTTTGTCCATTACTATGAATGATAAAAAGAGTTTGACCATCGTCACTCATAGTGATTTGATGTCCCGATGCACTACGTATTCTTACTAAGTTGTTCTGACCAAGTAGATCACCATCGTCTAATACTAGTGTGTGTCCACCTTTACGTCCTATTAATTTTGCTTGCTCAGCAGATGCAGAATCAATATTTTTAGCTATTTCATTCTCACTGCCACCTGATACACCTTTATAAATTGGTCTACCAGGCGTCGATATTCCAAAAACCTGCGATGGACTTTCTCTCGTTGAGCTACTTGTAATCGTTCCTCTAACAGAATCTCTGATTAATCCTTGTTGCCAAAGCTGTGTTGCTATAATTTTATGAACTGGTTTAGGTTCATCGTAGAAGGTAGGAGTATTATATAGCTGAGTATTTTTTACATTCATTTCAACTGTAGGTAAATTTGATGAACCTCCAAATTTTTCTGCCTCTGCATTATCCAGTGTAATATCGTTGGTAGATCCGATCGCAGGAACCATGTGTGTTACACCAGGCTGCGGAATACAACCTATGTAGTATCCAAAATCTTTTTTACCGTATAAAAATAAACAAACAACTTCTGAACCTATATCGGGACTAGTAGCCCAAAATCCATACGAATGCGGGTTCTCTAAGAAAGTTCCATACTTTGAACTACCTGTGCCAGGTGAATAATCACCTGCTAAAAATCCATAGAAGGGTGACATATAACTTACTGTAACCCATGAGTTTGAATCATTTGGATCCAATGCCCCAAAGTCTGCAATGTAAACTTTTATTCTTCCAGTTCTAATGGTATCAACGTTTTGTTTTACAATACCTTTAACTGCAAAAGGATACGAAATTGATCCTCCCGGATTAAGTTTATATTGTTCAGTAGTACCAGAAGTTTTAATTATATTATCCATATTATACTGCTCTGCCCTCTTGATTGACTCTTAAAAAATCGCTTACTAAACTATCTGTTTGTAATGAATCATCATCAACTACAGTTGGTCCATAAAATGCTCCTTGTTGATTAAATGCTACATTTACATTACTACCCACTGTAGATGCTGTTGGTGTCGCACTATTACCTGTAATTGTTGCAATTATAGAACTTTGTGTTTGTTCGTATGTTGGTGCTTGTGTTGTTTCTTGTGTTTGTGGTGTTTCATTAACTGGAAATTCTTGATTCGCAAAACCATAAGTATTAGTGCCTAATTGTTCTGCTTGACTAGTGGTTGTCTCTCTACCTTCACTAGTTTTCGCAGACTTAGGTTTTATGTTAGGATCACTCCATAATACTAAATCCAAATCCTGTGTGAATCTACCTTTACTGAAGGTGCTAACTACACTTAATACCATATACACTAATCCTGATACAGACTCATTATCTTTATAAGCATTTTGAGGAATAGATTCTGTATCATAGAATGTAATGTTCTTGTTGATTCCTAATAAGCCTGTGCTTATATTGTAGTCAGTTCCTTCATAAAAATTTATCTCAATAAAAATTTGTCCACCAACTGGATTAATAGCTAAGTTGTTAGTGTAAGCTGCTTCTCTCGGAGTGCTTGCGTTACTTGCTGTACCAATTGAAGTCATTAAATAGTCTGGGTCTCCCATTATTTGCAGTTTAGCTTTTATTTGATCACCTGGACTGTATAAATTAGTTTTAATACTTCCAACAGGAATTCCACCCTTAGAAGCTGAGTTTTCCATAGAAATATTTTTTGCACCTGGCACAACTGGAGTGTTTGCTAACCCATCAGTTGTTTGTTGTTTTTGATCATCAGACCCACCAGGTAAAAAATAAAGTGCGCTATATGATGTTTCAAAATTTAAAACTTCTGTATTATTACCTGTAAAATAATAATCATAAATTTTATAAGGACCATAATAATCCGTTTTATTAGCAGGGTCAACAAACACTGACTTTAAATAAGGAACCTTATATGGAGCTATATTATATGTTATGTCAAATACATAATCATTTCGTAGCGAATCATAACCAACAGGTTTTACCACTGGATTTATAGAGTACCAATCTAATTTACTTGCTCCCTTGTTACCTTGTTTTGGTTTATCCGTAAGGACTCCATCTTCTGTATAAACTGTATCCAGTGCTTTGTATACATATTCACTTTGCAAAATTACATTGTCAATAAATTTTGTTAATGTTATTCCACCTGCAACAGCTAAAGTTCTAGTGTTTGGATTGTATGTTAAATTCTTTTTGCTATCTTTTCCACTTATCTTACTGCTATTAGTAGGAGTACCCATAACAGCTTTCTCTTTGTCGTACCTATCTTCCGATGTGAGGTTAGCAAATTTAATTTTGTCATCAATAACGACATTATATTTGTTAGCGTATTTGGCTTGTCCGTTTTTAACTAATTGTTGTTCACGTTCATTTAAAAGTTGTATTATGCCTTTTGCATTTGGGTTATCTGCTTCGGCCTCATTACCAATCAAAACTTCACCAACTGTTGTACCTGACACTTCTCTATCTTCTGGTATCAAATTTCTTTTAACACCATATGCCTCTTGAATAGATAACACTGCAGCTTTTACACTATATACTGTGCTTTTACCGTCTAGACGAAATGAAAAATCAGTAATAGTTAACGGGAAAAAACTTACGTTACTTCCAAAATTAGAACTAAGCCCTCCAGCATCTTGATTAGAATAACGTCCTGTTTCTAAACCTCCAATTCGCTCTAATACTTTTTGACCTGCATCATCATACCCAGTAAAACTAACTGCTAATACATAAAATTGTTTAACACCATCTTTATTGTCTCTTATTCCTGGTAGGCTACTGTTCAGTGAAGTTTCTAAAGCACGTTGTTTTAAAACGCTAGTAAAACTAAATCCCAATGGTTCATAGATTTTAAATTCAAAATTAATTGAATTTGTTGGAGCCTCCATTGATTTTGGATTACAGAATGTTTTAAAAGTCAAATCATCAATAAAATATTCTGCATTTTCATTTATCCTTGGAGCATCACCTCTTTGTGGACTACCACCTGATTCTGCAACAGTATAAAATCCTTCTTGATTACCAATATATGTCATACCAGATTCTATAAATCTAATGTATGCTTCTGCAGTTACCATATAAAGAGTTAATTTGTAGGTAAAGGTAGCATACTGAGTTAATGGATTAGAAGGTCTACCTTTAAAAAGAGCAACTAAATAATCACTGCCTGTTTGTCCAGTGACTTCAATTGGTCTACCACCAACTGTTTCACCTTCTGGTGCGTATCCATCGTCTTGTGAT
>JACCDP010106459.1_pt1 | contig 37006 bp, 53 predicted proteins | sample 7445841 | NCBI WGS metagenome assembly JACCDP01 (sample SAMN15323441, study PRJNA562643) | freshwater metagenome | isolation source: river surface water | place: USA:Blue River Watershed | collected 2017-08-17 | reverse complement strand
TTTTGTAAAGAAAAATGGATTTGACTGGGCATGTTACGCAAAAAGAAAAGCCACAAAGGATGGGTCTTGTTATCATCAGAAAAACTATATAACAAGACCCAAAAGTAAAAAATTACTTTAGTTCTCTTATGCGATAAGCGATCCCATTTAAAAATGATAAAATGGAATCAACATCATTTTGAATTTCTGATTTATCAGAAAGACTCATTCGTGCAGTGGAAATATACTTATAATAATTGCCGATCATTTCTAAGGAATTTTGGGAATTTTCTTTAACATTAGGAAAAACTTCAATTTTCCCATAAATGCCCTGAAAGGATTCCATCAAAGTATCAACCAAAGGAATAATACCTTCATATAATTCTTTTAAAGCTAAATGTTCACTGAAAGATGATGTTCGTAAATGTTGAATGTGAGCAGCCGTTGCTAGTGCTCTTGCTCTCATAAAAAATTGACCAGCAATTTGCTTGGGGTCAATTGCTTGTTGCATACCAGGATCTTGTGCTTCATTTAATTCTTGTTCAACAACTTCATCGCTAGTATCTTCTTGAATATGTATAAATTTAACAGCCATTTGTATTCCTCTTAGTAAACCTTTCTTTTTAAAATCTTTTTATTCATCACCACAGATTTGCGTTTTTTCATATTAACTCCGGGTTCTGCTTGTGATGCGTCACCATTAACAGCAACACCAATACCAGCAACACCAGATACCCCAGTTCCAGCAAATCCATCTTCACGTAATCTCATTTCTTTTAATATTTCTCTTATCTTTGTATAACTACTCATTATAGTTCTCTTAAAATGTTTGCTATGTTATTATCTATTAAAATATCAGAAGAAATAATATCACTACCGTTTACGTTTCTTATTATACTAGGCATATAATTCAAATACACTAAAAAAGTTTTTAACTGACAATAGTTCTTTTCGCCAATTTTTAAAAATAACATTCTAGTACACGGTTCTGTTTTAAATACATTATAAACCATTATAATATGATTTAATACCAGTCGTGCTTTTATGTCACCACTGGTATTATATCTTTGAATCAATCGTTTTATATATTTAATTCTTTTTATATCAGAAAAAAATTCTTGTTCTATGTAATGCGGAGATATATAATTGTTAGCCGCATATAACAAGAAATTATCATTATTTAAGTCAGGCATTATTCTATAAGTCTACCACTTCTGCTTTAGCATCATAATAACCATCTTTTAGTTCATAATTAAATTTCAATTTATGTCTTTTAGTTCTTTCTTGAAAAGGTCCGGTAACACCAAAATCACTTTCTCCGGATTCTTCACTTTGATCTAATGGAATTTCAATAGATCCTTTCATATCATTGTCGAAAGTTGTTTGGGGAACCTGAATACTATACATAGAAAGAACTTTTCTAACTTTATTAAACGCTTCATCAATATTAGAAAACCCAACCGACATAGTAACGGCTAAATTTTTATTTAATTCATTAATAGTTGAATCATCTTCTAGATCAAATCTAGTCACTTCAACAGGTACAATTGGAACGTGCAACTGTACCTCTGAAAAAAATTGTTTAAATGATTTCATAAATTACACACCAGTAAAGTATGGTAAAGCAGAATTAGAATTAGCAGCAGTTTCTTCTGATAAACAAACAAGAACTTCTGGTTGTACACGACCCATTCTACCACCAGGAGTAATAGTAAATACTAATTCAGCATTATTAGCACCAGCAGAAGCAGCAGCAGTTGGAGCAGCAGAATAACCAGACCCACCACTCTGAAGAATAACAGAAACGTTGTTGCCTCCTAGTACAAGAATTTGTGCGTTTGCTGGAGTAGTATTAGCACCAGTAAAAGTAACCCAACCATTAGCATAAGTTTTAGCAGGATTAACATTAGAAACAGCAATACCACCAACAAAACCAGTTCCTTGGTTAATCTTTACCCAACCAGCATGAGCAACACCTTTACCATTACCAAAAGAAGCATTTGCTAATCTGGTATCAGTTACCATATAAACATTAGTGTTACCGGGAGTATTAGTTTGTAAATATTTTGGTTCGTTATTAGCGAAATCTTTAGTTCCCCATCCAGACATAGTAGTATTCCTATAAAAAGTTATTGAATTTAATAGTATTTATATCAATCGAATCTTTTAAATTTTTTCGCCCTTATCATTAGAATCAGGATTAATTGGAGGATTCACTTCAATTGTATTCGTTCGTAATTTAATTTCTCTAGATTTTCTTAAAACCTTTTGTGTTTTTGGTGAAATTAAATGATCTTCTTCATAGATATTAACATCATCAGTATAAAAAGTTCTTTGTGGTTTATGACCGACTTGTTTTTGTACCATTGTTCTTCCTTTACGCATGGCTAAAAATCCATGAACTGCTTTGGGATTAACAGACATAACATGTCCAGGAGTATGATGCACATCACCCTTTCCTCTGTTTATTAATGACATAATAGCAGTTTTTATCCGTCGTTGTTTTTGTGTATGTGTCACATAAGGATGATGTCTTCTTCGTTCTAGGTCATGAGCATCTAATCCTTTTTTACGTGGTTGTGGCAGATCACTAGGCCGTTGATAAGAAACATCCTCATTTTGAAGATTTGGATCGGTTTTACGTAAATTATCAGCCATTTTTTTTAATTTCCTTAAAATTAACCATTGTTTATATCTTGATGTTTTGGAGATTTTATCTAATTGTTTTCTTGATTTCTCTGATGGATCTTGACCAACAAACAAGACAAACCGTCGTAATGGTGTTAACCTTCTAGCCCTAATAAAACTTCTATAATGTTGATCTATTTCTTTTTCTATTTTTTTAGCTTCTTCTCTATCCATTTGTGACATGGCGATTATCCTTTAAACAATAGTTTCTTGGCACGTTTCCATGTATTGGATTCGTTTTTGGAGGGAGAATTAAACCGTGGATTTAATTTATTTTTCTTTTTTTGTGGTTCAACAATAACTTTATCTAAAATTGGATTATCTTGTCCGGGATTTATAGACATTCCTGTTAATGATGATAAATCTGCTGGAGAATCTATAGACTCAGAATAATTGATAACATTACTTTGACCAGCCGTTCTAATATCATATTCATTATAACCGGATGGTTTAATGGGTGTATCTGTATAAAACGATTTATACTTTTTCTTATTATCTTGTATTTTGTCTTTATCAAGGCTAAAACGAGAATAAACGTAATCTTTCAATTTTCCAATATGTTTTTCTGTTATTGATTCTATTGGGTATAAAATAGAATGAACATGCTCTTTTATTTGTAATATATTATTGTCTTGGTATTCAATATCTAAATTATTATCAAAAACACAGAAATTATCAAATATATTTTCATATATGGAAATACTAGTTTTTGTCATTTCAAATTTAGAATATCTGGTTTCTTCTGTGATATTAAGTCTTGAACGTAGTCTTGCCTTAGATGTCTCATCATCAACTTCTACAAAAATCATAATATTATTATAATTATGATTTTCTAGAATTTGTTTTGTGTTTAGCACAGAATTGATATCATAAGCATTACCTTTAACCAGAATAGTCTCGGTTAATTTATTTTTCTTCGCATACAACAAAACCTGTTCAAGGGTTAATTCTTGAACAGGGAAAGTGTCTAGAAATGATTTTATTAAAATATCTTTACCGGAACCAGGTCCACCGACAATAAAAATTGCGTTTTTCATATCTTTTTGGTTTAATTAACATATTACTATTTATCTATTTATAATTTTTACATTATTCTTTTTTAGACTATATTCAACTTCGGAATCTTTTAATTTAATAAATTCTGGATTATTAACGGCGGATGCAGGATGAATTCGTGAACAAACAAGAATATCTTCTATTATTGTTGGTAAACCTAATTTTTGTTTTAATCTGAAATAATACTCACAGTCAACAACATATAAAATACTTTCATCCATGTATAATATATCATTATTAATAATAGATATATTAGATGGGTTCCCTAAACTATTTTCACCTATTATTATCATATCATTATAATATGGAACTTTAGTATTATAAAACGATTGTTTATCGGTTGTGTGGGTAAATCCATTTACCAACCAAGAACAACCTTTTTCAAACTCATTATGAATTTTCTCTAGTGCATTCGGAACAACAAAAAAATCATCTTGATATAAAATTTTTATTACTTTACCAGAGGCATATTGCATGGCTTTATTAATATTACTAGCAGCTTTTCCTCTATTATAGAAATTCTTAAAATAAGATATATCTAGGGCAGAAGAATGTTGTTCACAAACTCTTAAAATTGAATCGTCGTTACTTTGATCTGAAATAACAATTTCAAAATCTTGAAATGTCTGTTGTTTTAATTCTATTAAAAGTTCATGTAAAAATAGATGACCATAACCACCCATTTCATAAGTTGGGATACAAATTGAAAAATATTTCATGATTATTCTTTACAACAACACAGGAGCCAATAAAACAGGATTTTTGACATTTCCATATGTCGTTATTTGTTTTGTAATACTAGACATAAAAGGAACTGAGTATTTATCCAAAATGTCGGTTATACCAAATCCCTCTTTAATAAAGTATTCATAACAATCCATTTGAATCCTATAAAAAGTATCTAATAAATTATCTTCGTTATATATTTTTAATATGGTTTTGTGTTTATTATATATTGATTTGCACACCCTTGCGTTCATAATACCATTAGATATAGACGGAAATAACAACCCATCTGATGAAGTGTCAACAAGCCCACAAACATAAGGAATCACATCAGTACACTTATCAATAAAAGATTGATAGAAATCTTTCACAACAGGAACATAGTCATCCTCAATTAGAAAGAAATAATCAAAATCATTTAAATTTTTGATCATTACATCATTCCATGCTCCGTAACTACAGCCTTTATTTTCTCGAAAATAACACTCATAATTAAAACTGATATTGTAACTATTAATTTTTTCTTCGATAGCTTTAGCGACAGAAAGATCATCCAGATTAAAAACGAATGTTACTAACTTTATATCAGTATCCTTCAAAGATTCAATATGCTTTTCGAGCATAAACAAAGGATTACATTTTAATGATTTGTTATAATCAAAATGAACCCTATCACCAATATAAAATGCGGCTATGTAATTTACATCCATCATTAGAACTTATTTAACTTGTCTACAATATAATCACGATCATTCTGTGTTAACCACCAACCATTAGGAATGGAAACTTGAGTACGATTAAATTGTTCTACTCCAATCAACGAACTCTCTTTATATTTTTCCATACAAGGATATAAATCATTTCTGTGATGAACAGGACTCGCTGCAATATCACAATCTTCCATATACATAATAAAATCTTGTTTACGGTTATTTAGTACATGTAAACTGAACAACCAAAATGAACAAGTTGGATCATATGAAGGTAAAATTAAGTTAGGATTGTTCACATTTTCAATAATATATTTAGAATTAATCATATGCATATAAACAGAATTTCTTGCTTCTGATATATTCCAAATACCAATAGCGGCAGCAATATCATTCATATGATACTTAAAACCAACCTTTTCAATCATCTGAGAACACCGAAAACTTTGGCCTTTTGTCCTATCTAATCCAAACCACCTAAGAATTCTTGCTTCTTCTTCCTTTTCTTTATTAGGACAAATAAGAAGTCCACCATCGCCAGTAGTAAGGAACTTAATTGCCTGAAAACTATAACAGACATAATCACCACGAACACCAAATGACGGATTATAAACATCCCATGTGTGAGCAGCATCCTCAATAACAGGAATACCAAAAGACTTTAATTTCTCATAATCACAAAGTCTACCAGCCCAATTAACAGCAATAATAGCCTTGGTATTTTTTGTAATTAATTTCTTAACAGAATCTGGATCAATTAGTCCAGTAATAGGATCAATATCAGCCCAACGAATAGTAGCACCACGATGAACCGGACCTATGTTAGAGGCCAAACAATTATGAACTAATATTTTATTAGAAACAAAATTGTGATTATCTTCAACATCCAAACAATATGCAAAGTTTGGTACATTATGTGGTCCAGGAATTTCTCTAGTCAATTCAAATGTAGAAAAATACAATTCTGGTTCCCCTAAATCCCAGCTAGAAGGATCAAACTCATCATATCCTGACGGAACTTTATATCGAAAACAAGGTAGAATGTACTTAGAGACAAGTTTAAAAAACTTATCAACATCATTATACCTTTCTCCTAATCTTATACAATATCCACTAGACTTTTTAACCGCCGTCGGCTTAAATCCAAAATCAACCATTTTATAAAAAAGTCTCCAAAAACACTCATAACTAAACCCCTCGGTCGAAAAATGAAGACTTCTTGTTTCTCTATTATTAAAATTTCCGTCATCCATATACCAAGCCGCTAACGTAATCGGTGTTAATTCTAAATCTTTTGGTACAATTTTTCTTTTGTTATTTATGGTATGTGTACTATTTTTAGTATACCAATTTTCAAATACTTCTTTCCAAGGATTACCAGAATACGATTGATAAACTAAACACGCATCAGAAACAACAATTCCGTCTTTAACTCTTTGGGGTCGTTCAAGCAAACTTCCTTTAAAACGTAACACATCTTTAGTATGAATAACATACGAATCGTGTTTTTTTGTGTGACAAGTTGTAAACCGATATGATTGATGTGTCTTTGTTCTCTGTACAGAGGCATCACCAAGCATCATCCCGTTTATAAACTGGGTTTGTTCATTATTGGGAACATAATAATTAGTTGCAATTACATCATCAGATGTCAATTGATCTACTCGTACCCATCCTCTTTTTGACAAAACTTTATGATCACCAGTAATCCAAATTCCTTGAACTGTACGAGTTGAATTAATTCCCCACGCATTTTTATTCTTTAATGTCAATCTATACCAATTATCAGTTTCAACCGGGACTTTTATCCAATTATAAATTTTTTTATCTTCATACTTTCCAGTTTTTTCATTATAACTTTTAACAAGCCCGTCATATTTTTGGTTTACAATATGTCCTATTTTTTTAGTAGAACCATCTGCTAACAACACAGGAGAATTAAATCCAAGGCACGTTTGGCTTGTGCTGATCACCTCATCCCCATGTCCAACACCACACAAATGTAATGCTAAATCAATAGCAGAAGTACAAGAATTAACAGTGACAGGACGAGTCTCACATCTAAGCTCTTTCCATAATAAATCTTCAAATTCTTCTACTTTTGGTCCTTGTCCAATAAAACCACTACTAAGAACTTTTGATACTTCATAAGAAGCATCATGAGACATACGAACTTTAAATAGAGGAATCATAATAATACTCCATAGTAATTACTTTACCATTATCATCAATAACACGAAACCCTAGTTTAGAATATATACCAAATGCTTTTATATTAGATTTTAATACTTCTAATCTAATAGGACTATTATATTCTTTAGCTATATTAACTAAGTGTTCGAATAACCAGGAACCGTAACCCTTTCCTCTTTCACTCTCTACTAATCCACCAGAAATAGTAATAAATCCATTTTCTAGTCGTAGCAATCCATATCCAATAGGGGAAACAATTACACCAAATTCAATATTAAATAACAAATAAACGACAATATCATCACTAAGAGTTTCAAACCATTTAATTTGTTCTTCTGATGAAATGTAATTAGGATTACGAGTCATGAATGATCGACAATCATTTCTTATAACCCTAAGATATTCTACTTCACTTTGAGTTTCTACTCTTTTCAATACCAAGTTCATTTCAGCCTCTATATTTTTGTAACAACACAGAGTTCCATTCAGGAACTCTATCATATTGATGAACAACCACAAAAGGAACTTTATTTACATTACAAACCACATTATCAATCATAACAGCACCATGCTCCAATAATTTTGGCGCAAACTGATTTAGTTTTGATGGATCATTGGTAGTCCCAGCATTAACAGCAAATCCATCTGATAATCTACAAAACTTAAAAACATCAGAATACGGCTTGGTATTAACTGTTACATTAAACACAGCCTGATCTACAATAGGAATAGGTCTATTAATTGAATTGATAAACAGATTCAAGCACAAATCTTTAATATATTCAGAATATCCAGCAAGAATTCCTACATTAAAAATTTCATTATCATTAAATCTATTATAAACATATTGACCATAAGTTTGCAGAAGATTTTCATTACCCCAAGGTTCATCTTTATATTTCAGTGCTTCTGATGTACATAATAGTTTCTTATCATCTAAATGTTCATCCATCCATTTAAACGGATCATGCTGAAATATAATATCTCTGACATCAGTAGTCATAACATATTTGTAATTTTCATGAACTTCACTCAAATAATTATACAGATGAATAAATCTATCTACATGCGGAGCAAAATTAGAATGATGATAGACAATTTCTTTTTCTTCATCGCTATTACAAATAATTACATTAACTTCATTTTCTGTAATTTTTTCTAGTGTCTTAAAATCAGAATTCAATGCTACCAATACAACATCACAGTTTTCGATGTTTCGTTTTGCTGAGATAACCCACGGCTCAACAATATCCCATGTATAATTCGAAAAAACACCAATCAATAAATTCTTCATACTTCACTTCCCATTGCAAAAATGTAATTGTTTAACCTAATGATAACATCATCTGGTGTATGTCCATCATAGATCGATTTTTCTATCGTATTTATATCTTCCATAATGGACCAATACTTATCAGGAATATGATAAGTTATAGTACCAGATGGTAAATTCATTCCACCAACAAACCATCCATCATAAGAAGTTCCATCATCATGTAATCTTGATTTCCATGAAATATCCTTGTGAGATTTCATCAAAGCAATAAACAACATAATTCTATGAGCATAAATTTCTTCAAAATTATGATAAGAATCGGATACCTGAATATCTCCTTCAATGATGGTTTCGTTCTTCTTTTTATTAAACGTTAATTTGTTAATTTCACCAGTAATAATCGCTTTCATTTTGCGCTCCAAGGATATTTTCCATTATAAATTTCGTGTACTTTCTTGTTCCATGTAGTAAAGAAATCTGCGCTAACAGAACCTTCGTTACCACCTAATCGATAATTAACAGAATATTCTCCGGTACAATCATAGTTAGGAAAATACTGATTCATAGCAGAATAAAAAACTCTATCGGCTCCCCATCCACCATGCCATACATGACATATTTTAATAGCGACAGATGTTTTAAGACAATAACAGTTTGTGTCAATATGATTATATTGCATCACAGGATTCCATTTACCTAATGATTCTGCATCATCATTGCAAATATAATCACCAGAATTATTTACAATCTTTCTTAATGAGTAACACCAATCCAGATTTTTAGATTCAATAGTTTCGATCATTTTCTCAACATGATCAGGATCATACCAACAATCTTGATCCAGAAACAAAACATAATCAGAATTAACTAAGTGTGGAAACGATGCAAACACTCGATGTCCATAAAAGCCCTTGCCAACGTTATCCTGCAATTTTATTACTTTACACTTTTCATAATACTTCGGATTATCATAAACGTTTTCATCGGCTAAGACATCATAAAAATCATCAGAATATATCATGCCATCAATAACAACACACAATTCAGTATTTTTATGTGTCTGTTTTAATACAGATTTAATAGCAGCAGTAACGGTAGAGTTTCCGGTTGTAGGAAGAATAACAGTAGCTTTGGTCATAGAAGCAGCACTCCAAAATTTTCTTTTTCGTTATCAAGTTGGTCTAGTGTATATATGACAGTCTTTATACCATGATCTTTTATACATCGCATACAACCAGAACACGGCAATGCCAATCCAGATACCAAATTCTTTTTATCACTAGAATCCCATTTGACTCTAACTACATACAAAACAGAAGAATGAAATTTATCAAATTCCAGTCTTTTCTCTGCGGTATGAATAGCTGCAACCTCCGAATGCATATAAATAGCATCTTTATTTCTACCATATCGCTTTTGATATGGATGACTTTTCATATGATTCAAACCATACGAAATAACCTTGTTACGATGAACCAAGGCAGATGCAATAAATGCCTTCGGATAAGTTCCGGTAAGAGCCAACGTTTTAAGCTGATCGATGAGTGTTGTATTGATTTTCATTAAGATATTATACAACACTCTTGGTTGCTAGTCAAACTTAAATTCGTCAAATGATCGTTTTGATGAAGACGCAGAGTTTGTTGAAACTTGTCCAGAATCAACCAAATCATCCTGAGCATAGGATTCAACATTATACAATCTTGCCTTAGCTCTATCAATACCAACAACGAATCGTTTATTTTGACCTTTATCTTTATAACGACTTTTTAATTGCTTTACTAATATTTGGTTCATGGATTCTAATTCTTCATTAGATATTACAGCGCAAATGAAATCAGCAGTGTATGCAGTTCCTTGTGATTCTGAAATGCCATCAATTTCCGGATCAGAATTAGTGGAACTGTTTCGATTTAATTGTGAACTTGTGATTATAGGAACATTAAACTCAACGGCCAGCCCCCTAAGTTCTTCTGCAATACTTTTAATATAAGTATAAGAATTTACAGTATTACTCATCTTCAATCTAGACGAAGCACAAATATTCATATAGTCAATAAATATGACATCAGGCTTAAAATTTCGTTTCAATAATAACTCATTTAATAATAACCTAAAGGTAGCAACACTGGCAGAAGAAGTTGGATACTCCTTAATTATCAATTTCCCTGTTACATTATTCATCAATTTATTGCGTTTTTGTAGATAAACCTCTTTGCTTAGTTTATCCAATTCGTCCATCGCAACGTTTAATAAATTAGCATCTATTCGTTTTGCAATTTCCTGTTCAGACATTTCCAACGAAATATACAAAACATTCTTTCCCATTGATAAGAAATGAGAAGCAAAATGACACTTGATTGTAGATTTTCCAACATTAGTATTATGTGAAGATAATTCCCCAGCAAAATATCTGTGGTTTTCGTGGCCTATTTGTACATCAACAATATTATAGAGTTCATGAAGTCTCTCTATGAAACAGGATTTATATTCATTGTTCCTTGATAATATCTCACAATTACCGATTAAGTTTTTTGTAAACTCCCATCCATTTTTCGTTTCAAATAAATGATCTTCGTTAACTATAATATAAGTATCATCAAAACTAACTTTATACCCTAACCATCGGCCCTTCTCAACAAATTCTATGACAGGAACCCATCCATCAGGACTATCTATGTCAACCCTGTCATCACCCGAAAGGTAGTATTTGATGTTCTTTATTTCGGTTTCAATTTCATCCCAATCTTCTTTTTCTGCTCGTATCTTGACTTTTGTATTTTCATCTACGCATCCTGCAACAAAAATATTTAAAGTCTTAGGAGGAAACCCACCATTAGTTATTTTATTAAAATATTCAATATCTAACGACAATTTATTCTCAACCAAATGATAGTATTCATATTGAGATAAAGCATCGGCCAAATACTCTTGTCCTATGGTAGTATCAAACCCAACAGAAAGGGCTTTAGTCAATAATTCGGGTATAGCCCCTTTATCTAATGTTTTATGACTCCCGTCAAGAATAGAAATGGATTCCAATACACCATTATAGATAGCTTGATCTTGACAGAATTTTTCGGTTTTATCTAATAACCAATCAATTTTTCCTAGATCATCTTTGGTTTCGTTAATTTGGTCAATAATCTCAATACTACGATCATGATCTTCCTGTGAAACATTACGTTCATCTAATTGAACTAATAATGCTTCATAGGTAGGTGGTGTATTATATTTCGTAATAAAATCTTGAATTTCTTTAAAGACCAGCTTTTCGGCATGGTCTTTAAAATACTCTTCTGATAAAAACGGGACTACTTTTCTTGTATATTCTTCATTATAGATTAGATTTTTAAGTATAGTAGTTTCAATTCGCATCAGTTACCTTATTATCATAATTTTCAAGTGCGATTGGAATAATTTGCATTAGAACATCACCAATATGATTTCTGAATTCGAGACTTTCATGAAGATTTTCATTACCGTTATTCTCAATAACATGAAAATCAAATGCTAGGTATAAATCTTCACCTTCTGGTAATTGAAAATCTTCATCGATAATATTACCATTTTTATCTTGTGCTGATACACCACCATAAGAATAAACAACACCAGCAAATTCTCCGGTTAGCAATTTTACACTAACAGTCTCGGAAATTTTCTCTGGAAAGTGGAAAGTAAAATCAACATTTTCTTTTAGTTCAGACATCTTCTTCTCCTTCGGTTTGATTAAATTCTTCCTCAATCTCATCATCAGAAATAATAGAATGAGAAGAAATAGAATATCGGTTATAAACAGCATCCTTAAACTCCTGTGAATTTAGAATCGGTTCCCAAAATTCCTTGGTATTGGTTTCTTTTGCACGATACTTCTTCTCTTCAATTTCACCAGTTTTTGTATTAACTTTGGCGTACCATCCGTTTGATGGTTTTTGAAGAAATCCTAATTCCATAGCAATATCAAGAAGACCAGAATATTTACTAATACCAGTTTCAAATGAAACAGAGATTGGAATTTTTGATTTTTCCTTGACATACCTAGATTTTTCAACATTAATAATAAAATTAAATCCATTTAATTCAGTGCCATCCTTTTCTTGCTGACGACCAATAATATAAACATTATCAGAAGAAAGTAGACTTGACTGCCCACCAGCAATAATATCTTTGGGGTACATCGCACCCTGTTCCTTATAAGTATGATTTACAATATGCATTGGAATTGATTTCAATGATAATCTAGGTGTAACCATTCTTAATATAGATCGAATAGTTTTTGCTCTGGTCATATCAACAGTAGATTTTCCATCTAACGCATCTGTTGTTGCTTTTTTAGATTCTAGTCCTCCCAGCGAATCTAATATAATGAATATTTTATCATTCTCTTCTAATTTATCAATCTGTTGAATAAGTTCAAACTTTAATTGTTCTAAATCAACAACAGGCAAATGTAATACTCTTCCTAGATCAATTCCAAATGAAGCAAAATAATTCAAATTAGCACCAAATTCAGAGTCAAAAAATAACACTACAGAATCTTTATATTTGTCCAAGTAGCTTTTTGCCATAAGTAAACAAAATGCAGTATTATGATGAAATATTCCAGACTCATCATTTACATACCAATGAGGATGTTCGATAGAAATATCATAGCAAGTTTTTTCTTTAGACTTCTTAACAGAAGTTACTGGCAATAATCCATTCAGTGACATGATCTTTGTGTTAATCTTTAAGTCTTTTGCTGCAATAGGATTACCATTCCTATCCATGAAATAATGCTCAGTAGAACAATGAATTCTTTTGTTTCCGCCAATAGTGACATATAGCATGTCACTTTCTTTCTCTACAGAACCAAAAACCCTAGAAAATTCTTCTTTATGTGTTTTCACATAAAACTCTTTCTCTGGATTATTTCTAACCATTTCAAAAAACTCTTTATAAGTAGTCTCAATTTTTTTCATTTATTCCACCATTAATAATATTTGTTATAACCATATCTGTTAAGATATCGTTATAATTTTTGTTGATATCTTCTTCCCAAACATAAAAAACTTTGTATCCGAGTTTTTTAGCTATATGTTCTTTCTGTCTATCATAAGCAAAAACTTCATCATATGATTTACCAAAAGGCGACTTCCAATTATAATCCCCTTCTTTTGGGTGAAAAATTTTTCCGTTGTACTCTACAATTATTTTATATTTTGGTATAACAAAATCATAAAATCTTATTACACACTCTTCTTTATCTCGTATAAAGAATTCGGTGTTATTAGCTATACCCCATTTTACATCATTTTTCTCGACTAACTTTAATCTCCTAAGTGTTTTATATAACGGAATAAAAAATAACAAAGAAGATTTACTAACATTAGTTGTCCTTATTACAGATGTTTTTCTCTCGTTGTATTTAATAGTCCCAATCTCTTCTCCGTATTTTAAAATATAGTTTTCTAGTGTTAATCCTTTTCTTTTATTAATGTCTTCTATTTCTTCTTTTGGTTTATTGTTTAATGTGGTTTGCCAAGTTACCTGACGAGCTTTCCAAACTTCTATCCCTTTAACAAAACCATATTTTTCTATACAATATTCTTTGGAAAAATTACCTCTTTTAGAAAAAGCATCCTTTAATATCGAAACGGTTTCTTCTTCTGTATATCCTCTGAATAGCCAATATTCAGCACAATAATATGCATTATGCCTGCCTCGTTTTTCGTTATACATTACTTGCCCTTCTTCTTCTCCAAATTTTTCAATGTACCAAGATAAGGTTCCCATTCCTTGTAATGAATCTAAAAGTTCTTGATATTTTATTTTACCAAGTTCTTCTCCGTATTTCAATATATAATTTTCTTCACTTCTGCCTTTAGACTTATAAATTCTTCGTCTATCTTCTTCGTCTTTAGCATCCCAAGTTTTTTTGGCCTTTTCCCAACGATCCTTTATAATCTCTCTAGCACCATCATCATCTACATTATAAACAGTCTTCAGTCTATTTAAATTATTAGAACCATAAGTTTCGCAAAATAATTTATATAACTCATCATCTGAAAGATTTTCGTTGTTATGCTGTTCTTTGAATTTATCAAAACTACATGTCGCACATTTTTTATTTTTTTCTATCCAAAATAAATGTCTAGGAGAACCTTCTCCAAAAATATCCTTTATAACATCAACTCGTAATAATGGACGAGGATATAATGAAATATAATGACAAAGTTTATCATACAAATATGATGAAGAATATTCAATATCATATCCAAAATAATCACATATCTCTTTTATATACAACGCCCATTCAATAACTTTCAATTCACGAAATTTTAAATACGTTTCCAACATAAAATCTTCATTTAAGTTATTGTTTGGAAAAAATTTATTAAATGTTTTTCGTGAATTTTTCCTATTTAAAGATGCCCTTAAACTATCTCTGTTTCGTTGAACTCTCTCACGAGCTTCTTCTTCGGATAATCCTGTTTTGATATAATCAGAAATACTCATTGGATTCATAAAAATCTCCTTTGTTTACGAGTATTTATACAAACAGGAACTTTCACTCTTCGTTTTCGTAAATAATCAAAGGCGTTTCTCCACCCAAACACTTAAAGCGGCGAGATTCTCCACACCACATATATACACCAGAAGAAAACCCACCATCAATTTTTCCTGATAATGCTATGTTTAGCGCAGGAACTGATGTTGTGATCACATCTTTTTCTGTAAAAAGTTTAGACTTTCCTAGAATTTCACTTTCTTTAATAGTAGAATTCTTTTTTAATTTATCCATTAAACTCATTCATTCACCCTTAATGTAATACTCGTTTTGTTTTTGTAACCGAAATAGAATCTGATATTCCTCCTAATATATCATTATCGGATATATCTTCTTCTGGTTCTTCTTCGTTTAGATTATACGAATCAATAATATCTTGTTCATCATCAAAAACATTAACAACTGACATGATATTATCGAACATAATACTTAATGATCGTGCTGTCATAAAAGCAGCAAATTTTGGATCTTTAAAGAAATTATCAGTAATAATGGTTACTACCTTTTCTTTATCAAAATCTCCTTCAGTATCCTTTCCATCATCTAGAAAAATAGTAAGATGTGGGTTGTAAGAAATTTCACCATCGATAGTATACTTATACAGTTCTATATGAACATATTTAGCACCAAACATGGTGAAATTATCAATCATCAATTCTTTTTTCTTTGTCATGATCTATCCTTTATTTGTAAACTGTAAGGCAACAAGTCTATCTAAGCCTATTGCAACCTCGAATACCATTCCATGAGGCCAATCTTTACGAATAGAACAACCAGCAACTTCTAATCCATTCATCATCCAATCTAATGTTTTTTCGGAATAATGTGGCAGTTCATCTGCCTCAACAATTTCACCACCATATACATTTGTTAATTTCTCAAGAGCTTTTTCAATATAAGGCGCTTTTGTATCATGACCACAAAATAGTTGAAATTCCATTTGATAAAATTGTACTAAACGCAATTTTGTTGCTCTCATAGTTTCAGATTTCTTTTCATCCCTAAAAGATGGTCCAACTTGCCATAAACACAAAGGAAGATTTTTCATAGAATGAACTGGATTTAGAATGTTATATGCTTCAAAAGTTCCAGCGGTAGTTTCTGGTCGTAAATATCCTCGTGTTGTTTCAATCAATTCGAACCCAACATCAATATGAGATTGCAGTTTAATTGCAGGAGTAAGAATTGGTGTTTCTACTCTTACCATTCTAACTGCTCTATTAAGAGCATTCCATTCAGAGAATAATAATTGAGGGATTTCTCTAATTAAAGATTCTCGTCTAAGAATTTCATTCTCTTCCCACATAACAGTAGCATTACTAAAACAAGTTTTCATTTTTTTACCTCAATTAAAAAGTCTTCATCACATAAACATTGATCACGTAATATCTTACTAATAACGATTGCAATATTAGTTGCATAATCGCCTTTTGTTGGTTTATCCTTTTCTTTATTTTCCCATACTTCTATTTTCATTGAACAGCCCAAATTTCATTAAACACCAAGTTTATCTAAACATTCTGTATAATAATCTGCCCTTGATTCTATTATAAATCTGATTACAGATGGAGGATCTAAATTAATAATATTTCCATTCTCATTTTTAACTCTCCAATGAACCCATTCTTTTTTTAAGTTGTTCCAATATATAGCTTTATAAAAGAACTTTCCGTAATCTTCATGTAACGTAAAATAATATCCATCCTCATTCGGATTTACATCTGGAAACTCTACCCAATTATATTGTTTCATACTTACTCTAAAAAGTCTTCAATACTGTGTTCATCTTCGACCCGCCAGCCGATAAGATCAGTAATAGCAGTCAGTGGTTGCATAAATGTCTTCTCAAACATCATATTATAATCCACATAATCAATAATGTCAAGTTCTTGTGGTAATTTTTCAGGAAATGCAATAACATCTTCTCTAAGAGGATTTGGCAATCTTAAATAACAATATTTAATTTTATCACCATCCTTAATTTCTTCGTATATCTTATTCAGTCCCTTTTGTAGCAATAATGTATTATACAGAATACAACCCCTAGTATTAATTGGAGTTCCTTTCTTATATAATTTCACATCATCAGAATACTTAACAATACCATTAACACTTCTTGATATTGCGATAGTATTAACATCATATTTCTTATATTCATGGAAATAATCATTAACATAATCAACCAATTCTTCCTTTTGATTATTCATGATATAAGACAAACATTTCTTCAATGCTTTTCTAACGATTGCTGGAGTAGACTTCTGTACGATTTGTAATCCAGTTACCTTAATCTGCGGTTCAGCATAAACAACACCTTCGTTACTATATACCATTACAGCATAGCGTTTTTTAGCAACAAAAACTCCAATAGAACAAATCTTTTCTAGTTTATATGAAATAGTAGGTTTGTAGATATTAATATAATTATTAATATGACCACATATATTATCAATTTCTGGCTGAATTTTATCAGTTACTATTTTCTGTAACAACCCTACTGTTTTTTCTGTTGATATATTTTTTGGTAAAAATTTATTTACTATACCATCAAATGATAAAAACGAACTATCAGTATCCTGATATATGACATGATCATTGTTTGTTTTTAATAATCTATTAAAATAAGCATTTATTTCTTTTCCGGTCCATTGATTTGTCATCTGTCCGGTTAATGTAACTGCTCCTGCTAACCTAACATCATAAAACCGGAAAAATTTCTGCCCAAGCGCCCCGTAAATACTATTAGCTACTAGTTTTTTTGCTGTTTGTAAACTATTATATTTAGATATAAGATTAATCAATTCATTTAATCTACTAGATTTTGGATCGATTTTAATCAACTGTTCATATTCATCTTCATACCGAAGCATTAAGTTCTTGTATTCTTTCCGTTCAGTAAATAACTGTTCGACTAAATCAGCAACAAACCCTCTTTTATCTGTTCTAAAGAATTGACCATTAGCAGCCAAACACACGTTTTGTTCTTTAAGGAAAGACAAATCTAACTTCTCTCCCATAAGAACTTCTGGCGATACTCCCATAGAAACAATATTTCTCATTTCTGGTGTATAATCAGAAGGATCGACTAATGTTTCTGGACTGATATTAAAACCATTAATAATACTAGGATATAGACTTGTAGCGTCCACACTTACAGGCCACTTATGCATACCAGCTAAAGGAGACTTTACGAATCCACCAGGATAATCAACAACAGGATTGTCGTTGAAATTAGGAACCTGTATGTTTTGTTTTTTTAACGCATCGTAACATAAAGAATCTCCCATTCTAGTCTGGTTAAAAATGTCTTCGTAATTAACTTTAGAGTCATATGCCAGTGCTAAACCAAGTTCAAATAGTTTACATTTCTTATCGAGAAGTTCTACCAACCTTACGTCATGCACATTATAAAGATAAAATTTATTAATATCTTCTACATATAACTTATGAAGAGAGCCATCGTATTCTACTTTAGTTTCGCCAATTTCTAATTCACAGATAAAATCTAAAGAATCTCTTTCTCTTCTATCACCATCCGGATAATATTTTTTGTACAAATCGACATAATCTAATGAAGAACACCCAAGAATAGAATAAGTAAATTCTTCTTCATATCTATTAAACTTTTCATTAAACTTTTTAGACTTCTTTTCTCGAACAACGTTCCAAGGAGAAAGTTTCTTGGTTTCATCAGTACCAAGGATTTTGTTACATCTTCCTACTAGATAAGGAATATCGTACATATTAGAAAACCAACCAGAAACAATATCTGGATAATTATGACTCCACACTTCTATGAACTTCTTTAATAATGTCCATTCATCTTTACATTTAATGTAAATAACATCATCAGGAGCATTAAAATCTTCAAATCCAAATAGATAAGACTTGTCTTCTCCAAGAAATTTCAATGCTATTGAAATAATAGGTTGAAACGGATCATCAGGTTTAGCAAATCCACCAGTAGCAGGATCAGATGACGTTTCGATATCAAATATAGCAATACGAATCTTAGAAATGTCCCATTCTATTTTATCTTTAAACAGATCAGAAATTAGACAAATCTCAAATTTCGTATTGCCGTAAATCTTGAAATTATCAACACCTTCATATTGACGAACAAAATCACGAGCAGATTTAATATCATCAAATGTTTTTTTCTGAAGAGATTCTCCATATAGGGTTTTATATGGAGAATTTTCATTAGTAGGTACAAATAACGATGGTTTGTAAGGTATCCTTTGTCTTATCTTTTTTTCATTGCGCAGACCTGTATATAGAATATTGTTACCATATACCCTAGCATTAAGATAAAAATCGGACATATTAGATGATAATGCTCTTTGGTGGGGTTACGATGTTTCCAAAAATATCATTATATTGTGCTAAGAATTCATCCATTGGATCAAACATAAAAAGCACATGACTAGAGCTAATTGTAACAGATTTATCATCATTAAACAAGTATGGCAATAGAGCAAAACTCGGTTGACCAGTTGATCGAGAAGGAACCATTGCTACTTGTAGAGGATTAGTCAGAACATAATCACCAGCTTTATTTTCAAATTCAGCAATAACATTTTCACCAGTAACCAACTTTAACATTTTAACTTGCATCTGGAACCTCATTTGATTTAACAGTGGATAGTACAAGAGAACCATTATTAACAGGAACAACCATTAGTCGATCTTCTCCTATATAATCGACCAACTTAAATTTAATATAATCCAGATATTTTTCGGCCATTTGTTCTGGTAGATCAGATACATTAACAGCCGCTACCACTTTATCATTTTCTTCCAGTCGAAGAATATTAAGATTGATTCCTGAATATGTAACAAAAACAGGATTACCTTGTTCTTCTACATATTTTACAAATGGATCTTCTCTAACAGAGGCTAGACGCTCTTTGATTTGTTCATCTGTCAAATCATTAATATCTACTTTAATAACAAGATAATCACCCTTTTCAAGGCTTAATCTACTAAATTGCACTTCGTTATCATTCATAAGTTTTTCCTTTATATTTTTCTACTTGAATACCACAATCTAATAAAAATTGAATACCAGAAGAATCTCTATATTCATTTTCATAAATTACTTTTACAATACCAGCAGCGTTAATCATTCTAGAACAAGTGAAACACGGATTATGTGTGACAAACAATATTCCACCTTCTGATGATTCATTAGAACGCGCTAGTTTCAATAACAAATTTTCCTCGGCATGAGAAACATCTCGTTTGGTTATTAGGTTATATCTCCATACACTATTAGTAATTTCATTATAACCAACATACGGCCATCGTGCTTCCATTTCACTTACAGTATATGATTGTCCAGCATCAGGATGCATCCATTCTTTAGTCTCGGCACAATTATCATGCCCCGAAGCGGTACCATTATAACTGAAACCCAATATATTATTATTCTTTACTAGAATCGCCCCAACTTTCAACTTTTCAGCATAAGAAAGCTGGGCGGCGTCTCTAGCAATGCCCATGTAAAAATGAACAAACTTTTCTTTCATATCAACTGAACAAATGGTTCCACTTAGGTCTTCCATTAACAGCACAATGAGCAAAGTAATCTAGATCACTTGAAATATCATTCAGATACTTCTTTGGTGTAGTTGGATGTTGATGAATACACGCAAGAATATGTGCTGCAATATCGTAAAACTTAAACGTTTCTACTTCAAACGAAGAAGAATATTCTGGATCATTGTTGTTTAGACGTTCAAGTGCAAGCTGACGACCTTCTTTTTTAATAAACTTATCTTTATTAGAACAAAACGCCCATGCACACTTAACGACTTTCTTACCATTTTCTTCTACTAGATCAGATACAATAGTAATATTACGCTTATACCAATCATTACGAACATACAGATATTTACAATTAGACATAACTAACTCCTATTTCAATCAACAACAATTTCAAGCATTTCTTTCAACATATAAAAGATTTCTCTATCAGATGGATTTTTCTTGACAGCAATAAATGTCTTACCGTCAATAATCTTCTCAGGAAAATCTTTCGATGTATAATAAGAATCCGAATTAAATTTACTCTTCACCTTGTAAATAGGTGAACCTGATGCAGCCATTTTTCCTCCTAGTTAATAACTTATTTCTGTTCTTCTTTTAGATAATCATCTAGATACTTTTCAAACGCACCAGCAGACTTACCAACCACTTTCTTTGTTTCTGGATTTTCAATAACATTCAATATATTAGATCCAGCATAGATCATACCCATATCTTTTTTATTCGGAACAACAATGTCAACCAATACTAAAATAATAACAACAGGAAAAAACGATAGTAGTTTTGTTTTTATTGGTTCGACAATTTTAAGTTCTTTTTCAAAAAGATTTTTATTGGCGATAAAAAGAATATATATGACAGTAATAAACGCAACAAAAACAATCCATGTAGCAACAACAAAACCCATATAAGATTTCAAAGAATCAATACGAGTAATCAAATACAACAAAAATTCATTAGACATTTTCATCTCCATAATTTAACTGAGATTATATTTTACATCACATCACCAGAAAAGTCAAGGGGGATTTTCATCCCCCTTTTGTTTTTATGTCTTCTCGGTGAGAAGTTTTTGGTCTGTCATGATAGGAATTTTCTTGGGCTTTCGTTCTTCTAGAATGATATTTTCTAAAGAGATACTTAAAATACCATTATTAATAGTAGCAGAACGAACGATAACAGTGTCATTAAGTGTAAATACATGTTTGAAATCTCTCATGGCTAATCCATGATGGAGATATTCTTGTACCACTTCTGTCTTTGGAACTGTTCCGGTAATAGTAAGTTTATTATCTTTCGTTTCGATGTCTATGTTTTCAACAGAAAATCCAGCCACCGCAATTTGAATCTCATAATGATTATCATCAATTTTAATCGAATTGTAGGGGGGATAGGCTACTGGTTTAAAATTATTGTTCATCATTCGATCAAACTCATCTAGTGTTGAGAATAACCGATCAAAACCAACAGTAGCAGGTAATAGACTTTTTCCGTAGTGTGTCATATGTTTCTCCTTTTTATAAGCAAGAAAAATTAAAAAATTAACTTCCTCAAATGAGCAAAGTTAGTGAGGATCTAGTTTACTCGCAGATCCTCAATCGAGTCCCATCCCGATGGGTATTACTATTTATACAAGTTTATTGTAAATTTTCTTATTTCCAACAGAATATTTTTGGCATAATTCCCAATCGCCCTTTTCTTTATATGATAACACTTTAATCTGGCTCATGTCAACAGTATCAAATTCAATAACATCTTTATTTAAAACTGTTAATAATCCCCAATCATCTAATAGCAGAGCAATAGTATTCCTTCTGGCAATATCATTCTCTGATAAATCTGATTCACGACCATCTAGTAAAAACAATTCTTTGAAATGTAAAAGATGGTAATATCCTTGTTTATGTAAAATATTGACACTAGCCCAAAGTTTCTTTTCCTTCTTTGATGCGATACCAATCCTAGTTAGCGTCTCTTTTATTTTTAGAAACGAGTCTTCGTCTTTTAATTTTACTGGAATTCCATATCCTTTAAATAAGTCATAACTTTCAATCATAAAAATCTCCAAACACTATAAATATAGTATTTATAATTTTAGATTTTTCCACCTTTATCTAGTTGTTGTTTGATATATTCGATTTGTTCACCACTTAATATATTCAATATTTCTAATGCTTTATCTTTGGAATAATTATAATACTCCATAACAACATCTAAATTATCCGGTTCTGTATATTTAACCCATTTCTGAAATGGTCGTTTATATTTACGAATAGAATAGAACAAATAATCATAATGCATCTTTTTTGATAGAATAGGATATTGATTTAACTCACAAAGATATGGTAAACAATCAATATGAGCACTTAATGCAATATCAACTATATATGGATTATATGATGACGAATCATAATCATCATATACATATTCATTTTTTTCTAGTATTGATGGAAGAATTTGTTTAAATAAATCCATATTACTTCCATGTAACAGCTTGCATAACTTCTGTTAGAAATCCTAGTAATTGAATATACGAACCAGATACCATTGAATTTTGGTATTGATATCGAGCACAAATAATACCTAGTTCAGGAGCACACTTTTTGTTGATATGATCAAATAAAGTATCATAAATTTCACCAAAAGTATCATCGGTGGTTTTATCGGCGTTATTGATAATCCATTCTCTGGTCTTGGTATATTCTTTATTCTTTAAAAATTGAATAAGATCTTTAATCTGAATATCACCAATTTGAGTCAGAATACCTACATCAATTTTACCATTTACAGAATATCTCTGTAATTGTAATATCATATTACGAGTATCAGGATATTTCTTGGTAATAAAAGCTGCCAGCGATTCTTTATCATATTCTATATTTTCTTTATCCAGAATACCACAAATCATCTTAAAGGTTTGAACAATAAGTTTCTTTCGTTCGTCTTTTGATACACTAAAATTAACAGTTGGCGCTCTCGAATGAATAGCATCAATAATCTTATTAGGATTATTAGCAGTCATCAGGAATGTGCAATTTTCTGAATAACTTTCTATAGAAGCACGAAATGCTTTTTGAAATGCTTCTGTTGTCGCGTCGAACTCATCCAAAATAATAACCTTTCTGCCACCAGATAACGAAACGGTAGTAGCATAATTCTCAATGGTATAACGTAATGTATCAATACCATTTTCCTTAGAAGCATTGATAAACAAATAATCACATTCTACTTGTTTACATAATGCTAAACAAGCAGTTGTTTTTCCAACCCCAGGTTTACCAGCTAGGATAAGATTAGGGATTTCATTTTTACTCACATAACCATTAAATTCAGTTTTAATGGCTTCTGGTAAAATACACTCATCAATTGTTTCTGGTCTGTATTTTTCTGCCCATACAAATTCATCGTGCTGCATAATATTTTTCAAAATCCTCTTTTTTACAAATATGTCGCTTTCTATCCTTTCCAATTAAAATATAATCACCACAATTTCCTTCTATAAGACTATCAGTCAAACAGAAACCATCATGATGATTAATTTGTATTGCTTGGACAAAATAAGGATGTTCAAGTTCTATAAATCTGTGACAATCAAGATCAAGAACATCCAAATTTACTTTCATGGTTGATTTTGATCAACAATTCCTTCAAAAAAGAGTTCTAGTTCTTGTTGTTCAGCAACAACTTCTGAATAATTTTGCTTATGATAAGTCTTTGAAATTTTCCGAATAAGTTTCTTTGGGATTTTTAATTCCTCGTAAAGTTCATCAATGATACTCTTTACAGTATCTCTCTGTGCTTCTTGCATGGTATAAACATCACTAAGTTCTCGCATACCCTTCTTTAGAGTATCAAGTTCATCAGTAGTAAATGTTCCAAAAGATGATACAACAGTCTTGCTCATAATATAGTCTCCTTTAGTTATATTCGCTGTTCTTTTCTAGGGTAATGTAATAAGTAACGTTCTTAGCAGAATCAAAAAACTTAGCAATTCCACGAGAAGAAATCTGTACATTATAATCACCCGGAAGCAATTTCAGATATTCTGTCTTAAAGTTTAACTTATAAGAATGTCCGTTTGACTCAACACCGGGAAGTTCTAGATAATTAGTATTAACAGAATCATCCTTAGCATTATATTCATATAAACTTACAACCTTACCATCAGAAATAACTGAAATGTTAGGTGTTTGTAGAACCGATGCACTCTTGATAATCCAATTAAGATCATCTTCTGTCAGATTAAATTCTACATCAACATCTTTTAGATTAGGTCGCTTATCAGGAGCACCGACTACCATAGTAGAATTAGCAAACCGATAATAAATCTTTGACCTACCACCCATTCCCTTGATAATAATATGCTTATCATCAAAATCCAATTCAGCACCGGACTTATATAATGATACCACCGATAGAAAATTGCTTAGTTTATGAATAGCAAATTCTTGTGGAATTTCTTGGTCAATTTCAGCATCAACAAGAATGTTCTTCTGTAATGATACTGTTGATAGTATATTTCCGGGTTTAACTACAATCCCATCATTAATAGATGAGAAATTTTTCAAAATAGTAATAATATTAGGTGTTAATTTCATTCTTGTCCTCTTATTGCAATATCATCAGTCTTATCTACTGGCTCTAATTTAAAAATATCATCATAGATATCAGTTTGTTTTTGTGCATTTTCATTATAAGAATCATACATACAATCACTTATATTTTTATTATAATCATTAATAGCAGATTCTAATTTAGAAAAATGATTATTATCTGGTACGTCTTCAGCTAATCCCATATACATATCGGTTTGTTGTTGTACAATTTTTCTAGTGTCTTCCAGAGAAGACTTTTCTGGAGATTTTGCATAAGCAACAATTTCTTTCAAACAAACATCAATTTTATCTAAACTAACATTAGCCCGTCGAACTAGTTCTTCTTCTGCTTCTCTATCCTCTTCTCTCATCTGTTGCCATCGAACCAATGAATCAATAGCTTCCTGAACATCTTTTTCAAGATCTTTATGACCTCTGTTACCAGCTACCAATAACTTTTTTACAGCATGAGCAATACTAGGATTAGTAACATCAAACAATTCTAATACCCTATAAACATCGACATATTCATAAGGGACTTTTTTAAAGTAATGGGAATGTTTCATAACAAATTTTTCCAAGATAAAAACAAATTATACACAATAATTAAGATATTGTCAAGCGAAAAAAATGGGTCGCGTGATTAGACCTCACCACCCATTCTGAGTCCTTGTGTTTTCTTTTGCAACTCAGCTTATATAAATAAATGTAGGTCGCGGGAATTGAGCCTCCCCACCTACTCTAAATCTTAATTTTAACACAGGAGATTCAGCATGACTATTTATACACAGACTATTCAACAAATTTCTTTTGATAACAAATATACAAAATGGTATATTAATATCGTTGAAAACGCACAAAAAAGAGCATCAACAAAAAGGCAAGCAATAGAACTATTTGGTTATTGCGAAAAACATCATATTGTTCCTGAATCATTTTATATTAACAGAAAGAGGAAAGGAATTATAGGGTTTCTTGAGGGAGAACCTGAACATTGTGATAATTACGTATTTTTAACACCTAGAGAACATTTTTTAGTTCATATGTTATTACCAAAAATGATAATGAATCAATATCATGCTCATAAAATATCACATTCGCTTAAAAGAATGATGAACAAAAATACAAAATATAATAACTCAAGAACATTCGAAACAGCCAGAAAAATAAATTCGACATTTCATATTATGAAAACTGAAGAAAATAGACAGTTAACATCAATTAACATGAAACATTATTATTCGACAGAAGAAGGGAAAGAAGTTTTACGAGAAAAAGCAAATAAACAAAAAACAAGCATGGTTGGAGAAGGAAACCCGGCTTTCGGAAAAAAATCAGGATTCGCTAATAAAAGTCACTCAAAATCACATATAGATAAACTTAAAAACAAAACCGGAAAAGATCATCATAGAACAGGGAATTCAGGATATACTAAGCAGTATACAATAACAACACCAGATAACGAAACAATACAAATAAGAAATTTACTTGAATTTTGTGAAACACATAATATACCATACCTTAAATTTTATAATACAATAAAAAAGAATAAAGAGTTCAATGGATGGAAAGGTGTTGAAATAATAAACCCAAAGGCAGTATTAATAGACCCCGAAGGAAATATCAATGAAGTATATAATATAAAACAATTTTGTAAAGATAACGATTTATACTATCAATGTATAATACATGTTATACACGGAATTAAACCGCAACATAAAGGATGGACAGGATACGCAGTAAATAGAAAATAGGGAGAGTAACTACTCTCCCTATCCATATTAAATTACATTTCTCCGATATATTGAGCTACTTTAGGTAAATTACCTTGGAAGATATTCGTGCCTACATGGGAAAGCACCGTCCAAGGTAGTAACCAAACCCCAATACCAATTTTTCTACATTGTTGACAGAAGTAATACATTATGTTCACACAAACTCGTTAGTTTTTGTGCCGTTCTTTACGAACCGCTTATAGTTACCTATAAGATCAGACCATATCTTCAACCATTTCTGGTTGCTCCCCATTTCCATCCACTTGGATGTTTCTATTGAATAATTTTTCATAAGTATAATCTTCAAAAAATAATGATTTAGAATTTTTATTATTAGATAATTCATATTTCATATCGAATTTATATCGCATGTTTTTTGGTATTAGCGGCAAATAAACCCTAATAACATCTATAAATTTTCTAAAATCAGTCGCAGAAAAATATAATTTAAATAATTGTCTGTCTTTGTGGATTTTAACATTAATATCAAATCGATCTCTAAATACCTTTTGTATCAATTCATTTTCTTTTAACGAAAACCCATGTGTTGCCAAAGTAGCCTGTCTACACGTTTTTGTTGGTTTTTTAGAAACAGATAAACATCCATCATCCATAAACCACAACATTAATCCCATAGGAGAAATTCTAGACAAAACATACTCACTAACTATCTTTTTATTGTTTTCATCATAAAACCTGTTATTAAGTCTAAAATGTCTTGTACTAGGAATTTTAATCCTTACATTAGAATACATATAAGTTCCATATGTCGTAACAAGTTCATAATCAAACCTTGCTTTATATTCTAAGCCAGTTTTATGACACAATGCACACAAAAATTTAACATATTCTCTTTGTTTATTTGTGTGATTAATAGTTATCCAATTACTATTTTTACTCAAACACCCATCACCTAATAACAATCCAAACAAAAAATAACATTTTTCCTTTTTACTAAAATTATACAAACTTTTCATAAAGATTAACCTCTTTATATATATATTATTCAATCGGTGGTCGTTGAACCTTCATTCATTTCTGAATGCTTGGCTGCTGATTGTCCTATAAAACAGGAGTTTCCAGCAATTAAAGGAGTTTTCGTCATAATATTACTATTATGCGGGACTATTTAACAAATCCTCAGAGAGATATCTCTTTGTTACTTCATCAATGTGACAGTCAAAAAACGCAGTAATTTCACGAGAACCATCGAAATTCGCCTGTCCAACATGATCAGGCTTATATCGTTGTTCTGGATATTCCTTCTCAAATTTTTCCAAAGCCCCCCTACTAATCATCATAAAGCCGGTTCCTGATTCTAAAACTTCCAAAGGTTCCGTTACAGAAAATTTCTGCATTCCTCCAACAGGATTAAATACCATTGCTCCGGTCAATGCCGCATATTCCTCAACAGGAAGATCGGGGTTCTTTTTAATCGCTTTATGTAATTGACCCCATTCAATACTTTTCTTAGGATAAGGACATGCTACTATTTCTTTATCTACTGCTAACATAGCTACGACATAATTAGCATCAAAAGCAATATCAGCATCAATAAAAAGTAAATGTGTATAATCGGTTCTACTGTAAAACTCGTCGGTCAAATAATTCATTTATATTCAATAAACATCGCAAGCGTTTATTCGTCTTTAGACTGCTTTATATCTCTATAAAGATTCGACCATATCATATTCCACAAAGGAATGATTGCATTTCGGAATTCATTAGCTTAATTCCTACGAGATTTCTCTCTGGTCTGTGAACCTTCACCATATTAAATAACTTAGGTGCTTGGCTGCTGATTTTCCGCTCCTTAATATTTTTCATACATTCACACTTATCGTTTCCAATTATGTTGTAGTAATTAAGATTCATTCGGATGTCCCAGCAATTAACAATCTTTACTGTATAAATTTCTTTATACAGGCGCAATTAAATCACGCGCCCTCTGTACGAGGCTTTCATTAAACAAAAAACTGAATTTTAACTCTACATTATAACTCGCCATCAGTGCTTGTAAATCCAATAGACTTTTGGCAGTCATGCCGGTCATCATGCCCCCAAAACACGGCATCGCTACCATCACCTTCTTTTTTGCTAACTCTTCTCTACTAATTTTAATTTCCATCAATCACCTCATTTTGTTTAAGAATATTATATAACTCTTCATCATATTCATGAAATTTCCATCCTTTCGTTGCCTCTCTTTCTTTTCTAACACATAAACAAACACTCCTTGTAGATAAATTGTGGTTTGCACAAAATCTATTTAGTCCATGTATAAAGAACACTTCTCCGCTTGGAGATATTCCTATATATTTTTTTGCTCTTGGATGCGGGACAACATCTTTACGTTTAACTTGCCAATTTCTATCTCCTTTATTTGATAAAGATAAATTTTTTCTGTGTGTATCCGAACGATTCTTCCCTGTTAATGCTATTGATATATTCTTTTTGTGTTCTTCTGTAAAAGATCTACCAGACATAGCTTCTGAATGATTTTTTCTCCATTCTTCTGTATGCGTAAGACCTAATGTGGCTTCACCTCCTAATGTTCTATTATAACCATTACAATCATCAAATCCAATATAAGATCTATATTCACAAATAAAATAATTTTCCATCACATTTAAAGTATGATCTTTGTCTTTTGATTGATATAAAATTTCCCACTCAAAATTATCTTTTCCATATTTATTAATGGCATTATGAAAATAATTATTATCATGTTTATTTTTTCGTTTTAGTTTATTAAAACCAGATTTGGTCGAATGTGAACGCATTCTAGAAGGCCAATTAGAATCAAATCCTATATAAACTTTTCCATTAACAATATTGGTTGCTTTATATATGGTATATATTTTATCAATCATTTTCTTCTTTACAAAATCCAAGAATTTCTTTTTTATGTTTATAAAGCCATTCTTTTGGTGCTTCTAGATATTCTGGTCCTCCTTCTTTATTTTCCTCAAATAATGATAACGCAAATATAAGACCATTAGCCATACCGTGCATATATGGCTCATAGTTCCAGTTACCGTCACTAGTTTGTATTTTAACTGCTTCTTTTAATGCTTCTACACTATTTTCGTATATTTTAAGTTTTTCATCATTTGTCATATTTCACCATCCATAAATTTCATCACCTTCTCTTTCGTACCATTTTCCGCCAATGACAGAAAAGTTATTTGTTAAATCTATATATTCAAATTGTGTTCGTTTATTTTGAACATCGGTATGAGAAATCATAAATCCTACTGACCATTTTTCTGCCTGACAGTATTCTGCTTTTCTTACACAACCAGCACCCAGTTGATGCCATTCATATGATCCATAGATAGGATTATATAGTGGAGTACAAACGTGTTTATGATGATGTCCATTCATTCCTGGAATTGATAGTTTCTTTCCTTCTGGAAAATGGTGAAATAATAAACAATCCCATTTGATTAGATAATTACTAGCAAGTTCATTTTTAATTTCGGTTTCTTTAAATGCTGCTAGATCTGCTCTTGCGATATAATTAACTTCGTATTTATCGAGTCCTAGTAGTTCTGAAACAGACATTCCGTGTAGATCAGATAATAGAATTTTAATATGAGGTGTAGCTTCTGTTAGATGACGTAATAATCTAAAAGAATGATTACCTTCGATCATATTGATTTCTGAGTCAGGAGAGGCTTCACGAATATCTTCTAGGAATTGATGAACCCATTTAATATCAGCCACAACATCACATTTACGAGGATCTTTAGTAAAGGATGAGAATTCATATGCATCCCAAATATCACCTAAGAGGACAATAACTTCTGGCCTGATTCTTTCAATGGTATCAATAAAGACTCTACGGAAGAAAGGATCGCATAATCGAGAATGAATATCGCCAGCAGTAATAACAGTTTGGTATCGTGATGTAGAAGGTTTTAGGTATTTACCTTCGTATTGAATTTTTTCTTTAGTAATTTCTCTTGTTTTGTCTTTTGATGCGTGTTTAGCAATAAGATTAAGAAGTCTAGTTTGACCAGTGGTTAGGTCGTGACCAGCTTGAGTTTTAAATTCACTAAAACTACCAAAATACTTTAGATACTGGTATTCAGGACAATCAGAGTTTTTCCTAAAAAAATCTCTTGTAATGGGTTTATCGGGATATTCATTAACTAAATCATTAAGAGCAGCAATACAATTTTCTTTCGTCCAATCCATAATTCACCTTAAATCTTTTCATGTTTATCGAAACCGCGCAATCTACAAAAGCTAGGAAAGCGTAAACTATACGTTCCATTTTTATTTTTAGTAATTTCATCGTGGTGTACTTCAGCGATTTTACCAATAACCTGATCTTTGTTTAACCAATATCGTTGGCGTAATTCATCACTAAAACCAGAACCAACATTTACAAAAATTTCTTTACCATCTTCTATTCCGGTACAAATCAATGCACCCATCATTCCTGTATATTTATCAATGCCTTCTTCAAGGTCAATAATTTCTAGATCAACAGAAAATCTTGGTTTTAACTTTAACCACGCAGTAGATCGTTTTCGTTCATAAGGAGCATTAGGATCTTTAATCATTATTCCTTCGTAATTATTATCTAATGCTTTTTTGTTAATTTCACTAAATCTTTGTTTACCAAAATCAGTATCAAGATCAACCCTTTCATAATTAATATAATTTACAGAATCTAGATTGATTTTATTTTGATTAACCCATGAATGAAGCCTTATTAATCTATTTAACTGTTTTACTTTATAAATTCCTTTATTAAAATCTTCTAATGGAATCATATCAAAAAGATATAAAACAGAATCAGAGGTATCAACATTTTCTTTACGATATAATTGTGTCATTAAGTCTTGAAAACTAGATGACATCATTTCACCATCAAATACCATAGGTTCGTCTAAAGTATAAGCCACTTTAGAAAACTGACTCTTAATTTTTTCAAAGTTAAGAATTTCTTTACCTTCTCTGGAAATCTGACGAACTTCTCCATCGGGATGTACAATGGTTAAAAGTCGTACTCCATTAAGTTTAATATCAATAATTTTTTCACCCTTCATTTTATTTTCATGCGATTTAGAAGGATGTGCTAATTGTGGTTGAAATACAGGAATGATATATTCAGGATATTCCTTAACACATTTATTGATAGTTTTTTCGGAAATACCACAACGAAGGTCTTTGATAAGAATTAATCTATACCAATTATTCCATTGATGGTTATTAGAACGCATCATCATATCATCGATTAAAAACCTAGCGGCATTTCCTGTTAATTCTCTGTTTATTAACTTTTTTAAACCATTTTCAAATTCATTCCAAGAAAGATTTCCACCAAGAGCATGATCCCTGATAGGGATTTGTTTTACACCAAAAGTAATTAGTTTATCATAAGCATATTTTAACCCTTTAAAGAAAACATCATTCTTTGTAATAACTTCACAAGAAATAATAGCTTCTTTACCTAATCTGCTATTATCTAATGCTAAATTTATAATAATATCTTCAGGATTACGCATTAGTAATTCTCCGTTGAGCAACAAGTTCTCTAGCAAATTGTTTAATATGTTTTTCTCTTTTCTTTAATCCATTTTTAAGTGCTAATGGTTTAGCGTATTTATGAAATGTTTGTCCATTAAGGTGATCCAATTCATGCAGACAACACCTAGCAGTAATACCAACAAAACGATCAATATGTTCTTTACCATTTACATCTTGATACTTAACTGTTACGTGTTCTGGTCTTGAAATGTTCAGTTCAAGAAAGGGGAAAGATAAGCAATATTCAGGCATATGAACTTGTTTTTCGGAAACAGATAGAATCTCTGGATTAAACATAGTAATATAAGAATCTTCTGCACCGATAACAAATACTCTATGATAGAGTCCACATTGCGGAGCAGCAATACCAAATGCTCTATGTGTTTTTAGAGTTTTAGTCAAATCATCAGAAATCTTCTGTGGGTCTAGTGATGGATCATTAAAATCAAATTCACCAATAACAGTTCGTAAGATTGGATCGTTTTCATCTACTAATTGAAGAATTTCTCCGAGAGAAACCTTTGTTGCAGTTGGATTTGTATTAATAGTTATAAAATCATCAGTCATGTTGTTTCCTTTATTTTTCGTTACAATCTTTTTTCCAAATTACAATAGGTGTCGAGTTGTGTCTATATGGGTTATTATAGTTTGATTTAATGACTAACATTTCACTTTCATCCGCATAATAACATTGTTGTAATCCGGCCCTGATTGCCACAAGAGTTTCATTGTTATAAATTTGAAACTCTCTAAACTTTTCATTGTTATATAAATTATAACCAACGAGAACAGCAATCGATTGAATTAAACAACAATATACTATTGTTTTACAAATAGTTTTTAACCCATCTAAATTAAAAGGTGAAACCATGCTCATATTGTTTCTTTCAATTTTGAAAAATTCTTCACCATTTCTACTCGTATTGATCTATCAAAGCGATCTTTAAGATCATCTGCCTTTGGTGAAATTACAAAGATATTGGTATTATAATCTAATTCATCCAACAAGTCAAGAAATAATTCAATGCTCTCGTTGTCCAGTGACGAATCAATGATTTCATCAAGCAACAACAAATTACAACTAACACTATTTTTTAATTTTGATAGTTCTCTAAATGCTAAAAGAATAGACAGATCAATTTTAGTCTTCTGTCCTTCTGAAAAAGAATTGTATTGAAAAGCATCTCTATTTCTAGATTTAATCACTTCCTCAAAGTTTTCATTGATATTAAAATTAACAAAAAATTGAAATTTGGATAGATAATTATTAATTAACTTATTTAATACTGGTAGATATTGTTTAATGATTTTAGTTTTAATGCCACCATCTTTTAATAATGTTGCAGAATATTCCAAATATTTTTTATCATTTAATAACTCATTATAATCTTCTTCTAATGTACCTAATTCTAGATTAAGTGTTTGTAATTGATTATCATTAATACTATTAACAGAAGTCTGTAATTCTTTAATTTCTTTATTTAACTCTTTAATGAAATTTTCATAGGATTTTATTGTTGCGTTTAATTTAGTAATTTCTCTTTGATTGTTGCTGATTACATTAGCAATAACATTGATATCGTTTATTTTATTATTAAGGTCAGTTAAATCTTGTTCTAGTTTTTCTAGACCTTCCTCTAGTTTTGTTTTCTTATCCTCAGCAGTATCAAGTTTTTGTTGTTTAAAGTCCTGTGCAATAATTTGTTTACAAGTAGGACAGTTATCATTATGACTATAAAACTCAATTTGTTTATTGATTTTCCTTAGACTATCAGTAGCTTTATTTTCTACTAATAATAATTTTTGTTTCTTTGCTTCTATACTAGATTTATCAATAATCTGTTGTGTTAATTGGGTTATATTTTCTTGAAGATTGGTAATCTCTAATTCATAATTTTTATTTTCAGTTAGATAATACTGAATATCATTTTGTTTTTTAGTAATAGTAGATTCTTTTTGCTTAGTATTATCATTAATAATTGATTTTTGATGTTTGATCTTTTCTTTTAATATATCAATGGAATAAGAAGTTTCTGTTATTTTAGTTTTGATGTTAGATAGTTTATCTTTTATCAGAGTATTCATTGAAGTGAATATCTGAATATCTAATAAATCTTCAATTACTGCTCTTCTATCGGCTGCTGCTAATGACATAAAAGGAACATATCGAGCAGAACCAAGAATAACAACTTGAATAAATGATTTGTAGTTAGTACCAATGATATTCTTTTCTAGATATTCCTGATAATCTCTAGAAGCTGCATCTTGATTTAATAAAATACCATCTTGATATATTTCAAAGATATTAGGTTTTAATCCTCTTATTACTTTATATTCCTTTGAACCAACAGAAAATTCTAATTCAACAACACAATCTTTTTTATTGATTGAGTTAATAATATTTGGTTTATTAATTTTTCTGAATGGTTTTCCGAATAACGCAAAAGTAATAGCACAGAGTAACGTCGATTTACCAACACCATTAACACCAAAAATGGCAGTTTTCTTATGTGATGTTAAATCAATTTCAGTAAACGTCTTACCAAACGATAAGAAGTTTTTAAATCTAATTTTTTTATACAGAACTTTCATTTAATCTATTTGCTTCTTCGTATAATGATAACATTTCTTTTTTTAATCTATCAACGTCTATATCCTTGTGTTTAATACCATCTATATATTTCGTAATAATTTCTTGTGTACTTTCCATTTCTGAAATATCTTCTTCGTCAGATGATAAATCTTTTACTTCTTCTATAATAACAGTTTTAATAGGATTAACTTGATTTAGATGATCTAAGAATACTTCAAAATTATCAGTACGATCTTTAACATAAAGTTTTACATACGTATCTTTATATTGTTCTAATTCAAAGAAACACATATCATCAGTATATTCAATGATGTTAAACATCTTATAAGGATTTTGTATGAATTCTAATTTTCTGGTATTGAAATCGAATACATGAAATCCTCTAGGGTCATTAGCATCATGCCAAGTGAGTTCGCTAGGTGTCCCTAAGTAGTAAACATTACCTTTATTAGATTTATGATGAAAATGTCCTGACCACACATATTCAAAGTTTTGAAATAGTTTAGAATCTAGCCCTTCTTTATTTTCTATTCCTTTGTACATAGAGAAATTAGCCATTTCAAAATGACCAAAACAAATATGATTAGTTGACTCTTTAATAGCGGTTAAACATTCTTGTTCGTTATCTTGACACATCCAAGGAATACATAATATATCATATTCTTCTATTACAGTTGGTTTATCAATAATAGTTACATTATTATATTCTTTTAATAATAAAGAAGGCGAATTTACCTTTAATGAATTTTTATATGTTATATCATGATTACCAAGGATAGTATATAGTTTGATATTACTATCTCTTAGATAATCAAAGAAATACTTTTTACATTCAGCAAATCCTTGAAGATGAGTATTCTTTCTATCATCAAATAAATCACCACTTTGAAATATAGTAGTGATATTATTTTCTTTCATATAAGGAAAGAGAATATTAGTATAAAACTTCTCAAAGTAATTATTAAAGTTTTTATCACCTTTTCTAATTGTAAAGTGAGTATCTCCTAGTAATATAATTTTACTCATTGAATAATTATTAACCTCTTTTCATTGCATCATTACCAACTCGTGAAAATCCTAATGATGCAGTAATTTCTCTTTCATCATCTTCATCAATAAAGAGTTCAATACCTTTTTTCTTTTTTACTTTTTCTTTCTTTTCTTTAATTTTTGATTCAAACGCTTCCATTAGTTCATACATATTATCATATACTTGAATCTGTTGAATAATATCATCATCTAAATCTTGTAGTTCTTCGTCTCCTAAGACACCAAAGTTTTCTGTTGCTCTGCATTTGATATATTGTTGTTTCTTTTCTTTATGAATACGACGAACAAAGGCATACCAACATATTTGTGTAAAGTATGCAAATGGATTAGAATACTTGTCGGTATCGAAGTTGTTAACGTAGACGATACTATTCTCGATTCCATCCGATATACATTCTTGTATATAGGTATATGCATAGAAATTAGGACGTTTAGCTAGATTATTAGCTATTTTCAATATACACTCACCAACATATTCTGGTATTCGTGGTGGTGGTAATCCTTTTTCTTCGTGTTCCTTACATCGTTGTTTGTGATCTTTTAATGCCTGTAAAAAGTCAGCATTGTTTATATAATGATTCTTAGTCCTTGTCATACGCAGTAATCTCCATTTAATAATAAATTATATCTCAATACCAGATTATTGTCAAGTGTTTTTGTTATGAAAAATAACACTTGACAAGAGCATGTTTTTTTGAGAACATAAGTATGTAGCCCTTTG
>JACCDP010328534.1_pt1 | contig 37015 bp, 35 predicted proteins | sample 7445841 | NCBI WGS metagenome assembly JACCDP01 (sample SAMN15323441, study PRJNA562643) | freshwater metagenome | isolation source: river surface water | place: USA:Blue River Watershed | collected 2017-08-17 | reverse complement strand
TCTAACATTTACTCTAAGAAAATACTCATTTAAATTCTTAATTGATGAAAAATACAAATCAGCAAATATATCAGAAGCTGAAAGAATGTCACCTAGACTAGTTTCATAGTATAACAGTTTGGTAATCTCTGTATGAAAATCATCTGCCAATTCCTGAAACATCATGAGAACTTTCTCATCAACTAGGTCGCCAAAGTATTTTCTAGATAACCGATCCATTTCAAAGTGAAATGATTCATAACGATTTCTATTATCGCGCCATAAATCAAACCAGGGTGCTATATTGTTAATGATCTCATGTCTAATACATTCAATCCACTCCACGCGGAAGCTGTCTAAACGCGTTTGTAGCCTATCAACTAATTCAGGGGTAGACATATCAAGAACGTCAGTTACAATAGGCTTTTGAGATCGGACTATAATAATCGGTTCATCATCTATAAACTGTGCATTGCTAATATCAGCAACTGCTTTTACACGATAGTCTTGCATGTACTAGTACTACCCCAGCAGTTTAAGCTCAGCGACTAACGCCATATTCGCGATCTAAATCTAGCCGCTGAAGAACATCAATTGACCGTTTGTAAATCACACGTGTCTCAATAATTTCGCCCCCGTCTTCACTGAATACATGCTCAATGCATTTTATTTTGTCCTGCAGCCGAAATGGCCCGCCGCGTAACTGAGTATCGGTATATACCCAGCGAACATCACCATAGTCATCAGAGGCAATCGTACAAGAAGTGATTCTGGAGCTAATGGGAACAATAATATCACGTAAGAATCCTTCATAAGCCTCTCGCAAATCCCCGTGATGCGTAGTGACCCGTTTTGATATCTCACAGTGAAACTCCCGTTGCTCTGCCTCATACTCATACTCGTAAAAGTGCCCATCAATGTTCAGCCCCCTCCAGATATCAATGAGATCCTTGTAGTTCTTTGGCAGCTGCTCATATTCTTTGGCCGCCGCCGCGCGCTCCCTATTCATCTCTGCCTTCCAGATTCTCATTCGTTTCTTCATTTCCAGTTGCTCATCGGTAGGTAAAATGACACGGTTATTCGTTTCGTCATCGTCATCGTCATCATCCGAGTCACTGTGTAAAGCCCACCCAACACGGCTACTAATACAACCTTCCCCACCAAGACGACGCAAGTAGTCCTCTTCGATAAAAGAAGCCCATTCAGGTAAAATCACGCATTTTAGGGATAAAGTGTAATGCCAGCCCATTTAGGCTTTAATATAGATCTCATCCTTATACTCAAAATATTAATAAAAATAGTTATAGAATATGTATCTATAAATATAATTTATATAACTCCTACTATCTTTAATGTTTAATTATATAATACTCCTACTATATTATATTTACAGGTCCTCCTCGGCCTTCAGGGTGATCTTCAGGGTGTAGTTCTGGACGCTGCTGTAGTTGTCCGCGATGTTCTGGCCCGCCACAGTTTGGCCAGTACCAACTGTCACTGTCGGCTTGTTGAGGATGATGTTCATGTAGATCACGTCACCAGGGTAGAAACGGAGCAGACGGTGCACATTCTTTGTACGCTCAGCGTTATCCTCGTCCATCAGACGGGTCGCATCCTGGCCGACGACCTGCTTGACGATGTTCGCAATGGAGTCAGCGCTACCGTCGGATACATGGGACACAACCGGATTGCCCTGGGCGTCAAGGCCCTTGTTCACCACCGCCGCGACGAGGCGGCGGGCGAGGTTCGCATCTAGAGCACTACCCGCTGTATTGGTCCAGGCGGAGAACTCTCCCGCGATCTCAGTCAGGATCGCCGCATCATAGGCCGCATAGCGATCGGCAGGGCCAGTGGGCTCCTCACTGATCGCCGCCGCGTTACTGGTGATAGAGAGCATGCTCTTCACGAACTGGGTATCGTTGGAGATCGCAGAGGTCGCGTCCACGTGGCCGAACATGAAGTGGGCAAAGCAACCGAGCGCCACGCGACCAAAGTCACGCTGGGTCGTGTATTCTAGGCTGCCAGAATATTTGGATTCACTGAAAGGGGCCGCGGCGCTGCAGTCAAAGGCACCGCAGAGGAGGCGCTGGAGGCCCTTCGCAAATTGGCGGAGGGTGACCTTGTACGCACCAGTCAGGTTCTCACCGCCGTTAGCGGAGCTATCAGTATTGGCCAGCTGGGCATAGATGTCGTCGGGGGCGGAGGAAGGTTCCCAGAGCTCGATGAGACCCTTCATGGCGGCGGCATCACGACCATCGTAGAGAGCATTGACGGGGAGATCAACCTCAGCATCAATGACATTGGTGACCTGGGGCACGGCTTCGCCGAAGACGGTGATGTTGCTGTCACCCTCGATAGAGACGTTGAAGTTAACGGTTACGGGAGTGTGTTGGGCAGATGTAACACCGCCGCTGGGCGCAGGGGCCGGCGCAGGGGCAGGTGTATATCCAGCAGTGAATAATACCGCAGGGCCAGCGGTATTAGGATCAATATTAGCCCCAATAAAACTAGAATATGTAGCAGGCTCAGCAGTGTCATATACATTTATAGATAGGGTAACGTTATATACACCCTGAGCGGCCGCGAGAGCCGCAGCGCCAGCCGCGTCTAGAACAGGCGCATATTCAGTTACACCAGACGCAAAATTATCGGCTAAAATATCAGTCTGGTCGCCATTCGCTGGGTTAACTGAATACATATAGACCTGATAGGTACCAACGCCCGCACCAGACAGTTTGATACTATCGCCCGCCACCATAGAAAAGGGGTTCCAGCTCGCATCGACAACTACATCAGTATTACTAGCAGCAATGTGGTGAACAACAGTAACAGGCGCCATTTTGTTATATTCCATACAAAGATTTTTTTTCAGCAAAGTGGTGGCCGGCCGCCGTAGTCTTTAAGTCTCCAAAAAAAGTAATTAGTCGTGCTAAAAAATAGAAATACACTAAATATTCGTAGTAACTATTAGAATTATATTTATTCTCTCCCGATTCACCTATATTAAATTATTTTACCCGTATTTTGGTATAATTGTTTATTATATTACTCGTAAATCATATTAATAATATGTTTAATGTATAATAATACACTATACTAATAAAAAGTTTTTTTACTATTTGCGCAATTTATTCAGTATTTATATCATTACTCGCTGTCTACAGAATTAGAATCACTCTCCACATACTCGGTGCCCTGAGAGCACATCAGATAGAGCTTCTCAAGCATCTTGCGCTTCTCCTCGGCCTTGGCATTGACAAGATCATCAATATTAATTGCAGCATCATGCTCGGCATCCAGACGCAGATGGTAGACCTTCACCTTCTCCTTCTGGCCCATACGCACAGCCCGTGCGATGGCCTGATCCATTAGCGCAGAAGTCCACCATGGGCTCATGAAGATAATGCGATCGTACTCCTGCAGATTCAGACCCACGCCCCCCGCCTGCAGCTGCAGTAGCATTACCGTTGTCTCAGTAGTCTCCTTAGAGCGTGCAAGAACCTCTGCCCGCTGCCCCTGAGTCAGGGAGCCACTGTAGAGAAGAATGTTCTCATCCTTAACCAGTCCCTCCCCCAGAAGATACTGGCGGAGGAGTGCCATCTCATCGTTGAACTGACAGAAGATGATATACTTGTGAACCCTATTAGTATCATCACCGCCGACAATTTCCTTGATCTTCTGGAACTTGGTGCATTCAGGGGTCCAGTCAGGGCGGCTGTAGCCGCCATCCTCGCGCCGCTTAGCATTGATGTAGACCTGAGGATGCACGGAGATCTGCCGCAGACGAAGGAGGAGCTTGAAGGCCTCCTGAGAGCTGAGCACGTCCCGCTTGTACTTAGTCATAAGAGACTCCGTTGCCCCCTGCACGCCGAAGTAGAACTCCTCTTCGGCCGCAGTGGTGAAGGGAAGAATGACCTCATTGATCTCAGGAACAGGCGGCGCCTCCTTGATGACCTTTCGAAGAGAATCCAGAGAGCGATGGATAACGATCTCGGGCAGCACCCGCAGATAGCGCGGCTCCCAGCGCCAAAGGGGCGAATAGGGCACACCGACAAAGGCCAGTAGAGACACGACATCCTTGAGAGAGTTGACGAGGGGAGTACCAGTCACGGCCCAGCGAATGGGGGCAATGATTTTGCGCGCCATGCGAGCAATTTCCCCATCACCGTTGCGGATCTTGTGAGCCTCATCAAGAACGATCCTGTCCCATGCCCGCCGAAAGAGAGAAGACCTAGTATAGAGCTTCTCATAATTGGAGATGAACACGGTGGGCCGCAGCTTGGTCATGTGACGAGGAATAGGAGCATCAGAATCATTCATCAGACGCCAGGGCTGCACAGGCTCCACGCCGCCCTTGGAGGGCGCCACCTCATAAACGAGGCAACCCGCCCGCTGGAGAACGCTAGACCAGGTATCAATCATTGCGAGGGGCGCGATGAGGAGAGTGGCGACCTGAGGGTTATTCACGATAGCAGAGGTGATCTGGATCGTCTTGCCGAGGCCCATGTCGTCGCACTGAAAGCCGCCGCGAACGAGCACAGTAGAAGTGCCATTGCGGCCAGGAACCTTGGAGCCGTTAATCTCCTTGTCAAGCATCCAGTTAATGCCCTCGAGCTGGTGATGAAAGTAAGAGAATCCATGCCACAGGGGGCGAATCTTGAAGGACATCGTAACTGCCTGGAAACCGATAGGGTCATGGATGTAAATAGCTTGGATGCATTAAAAATGGGCGGGCCCAATTTTCAATTTTTCAATGGCTACAATTTCAATTTTTTCTCACGATAGCCCCCTATAGGCCTGGAACTACAACCCTAGACGAACTCATGGGGACAGCTACGACTATAAAGAGTAGGACCACCCCCACCCGCCCCAACCCCCGCCTCAAAATGCACGGGCGTCCCGCGGTGTACAGGCTTGTAGGGAGTGTGGGGATGAATGTAAGTGGAGAAGTAACAGGTATCGCCTCGATTAGCGAGCTGAATCTTACAGGCGCGACTGTGCACCTCCTTCATAGTGCCAAATGGAGTGGCGGCGTGAAGGGGCTGCGTCTGGTCGTAGGAAACGCGCTGATAGACACGGGCCAGGAACTGGCCATACTGATCCTCAGCATTCTCCGCGTTATCATCTGCCTCAGTGTTATAGCTTGCGGGGGAGTAGGCCCTGTAGCTAATATGCCCGCCGTTGTCAAAGATGATGATTACGAGGGGAATAGGACGAAGAGCCATCTGCTGGTTATTAGCAGCAACAGCGGCAGTCGCGCAATTGATATTCTCAGTAGTACCAACAAAGTTAGTGTAGTTCATGGGATGATTGATGTGATCCATTCTGAAAGTGGTTACGATGTGTTGCAAGGTGCTTGGAAGAGTGATAGTGCGACTACATCTTTTATCCCGCGACACCCAAATTTCAATTTTTCTCCCGCCCGCTGCCCTAAATTAAAAATGCTTTGTACTTTTAGTTATTTTACAATCTCAAGCTTCTTAATGGCCCTAAGCGCCATCATTCACCATGCCCATAATCTTCTTAAATTCTCCCTAACACCGAAGGATGGATCGTTCTACATGTGCCATCTTCTCGCCCACGGCCCCATCTACCCACTCCTTAACAGTATATGCAGTAAGTGTGTACAGAGACTTAGTCTTATCTTTAACCCTAGTTGAATATGCAGGAGTCAGCTCATAAATAGTGTGATCCGAGAACTTCAGAGAGCAGTACGCATGGGTTGTGATAGACTGATGAAAAGGTGTATCATAAATATTATCAAGTACAGCATCAACCCAAGTCTGACTTTTTGCCATTAGCTTCATAAGCATATCCCGCTCAAATGCGTAGAACTGTTCGCCCGTCTTTAGAATAATATTCCAATCAGACACTGCAAGGAAATCACGAATAGACACATCCTCCATAGTCAGAATGTCATGTGCAGTTAGTCCATCAAACTTAGTATCAGCAAGAGTCTCGCGCACGTCAGTCTTAGTATATCTGGGACATAATCCCTTAACAAGTATGAATCCGCGTCCCTGATACTTCTTAATTCGTTGCTCAAGCTTAGCATTCTCTACAGCATAATCAGGTGGTATTGCAGGAGGATACATCTTCTTCTCCTTTGTAAGTGGTGACATAGTTACAAATGCACCCATATCAGGATGCCAATAGGAGATGCAACAACTAAGATCAAAATCTTTCTTGATATGCTCCAAAATATCGTCCGACTTAATCACGATAATCTGAATCTCCCTACCATTCTTATTATTGAAAGAGACTACGTGCCGCACCTTTGTAATAGCATTATAGTAATCGATAGGAGCGGTCTTAAATTTATCGAACTTATTATTCTCTGTATAGCCATAGCTATTAAGGAATACAGCCATCCTATTCAGAGAACGAATCCTGAACTTTAGAGGCTTAATAATAGTTCCATCATCATTGCGAAGGAGTTCCAACTTTCCAGGGAGGAAGATGTCTATGTCGTTCGGCTCAAAGCCAGGATCAATACCCTCCTGCTTAAGATAGCCAGCTAGTGCAAAGCTACCAGCGATGAGGCCGTTAAGGCTTGCAACATGTGCAGTAAGCGCTGCGCCGTCAATATCATAGGGCTTGAAAGCATCCATGACGCGAGGCTTGGAATAGCGTGTGAAAGCTTGGATACATCCGTCCTCCCATTGCCTTTAGATTTCAATTTTTTTCCACCACCATCAGCCAGCAAAATTAAAAATGTGTTTATGGTTTTTGTGTTAAGTGCAATAATATCCGTTTAAAGTTTAGGGCTGGAGTGGAGCATTGACCTCCCGGATAATCACCGAGAACCTGTCAACATATGCGGCGGGAACAAGGCCAGGGTTCTGAGCAATGATAACCTCCGCCTCCACGCCGATAAACAGCTCAGCGATATTGCGAAGCATGTGATCGACCTCAGCCTCGCTGGGCCCAGGAGGCGCCTGGTAGGGCGGGGGCGCCAGCTTCTTCCCCTCGGCCCCAGCAATCCACTCATCACAGGTGTAAGCAATCAGCGTATAGAGGGACTTGATCTTTGTGCCACGCCGCAGAGTATATGCGGGCTTTAGCTCATAGATGCTGTGATCCGCATTGCGAAGAGCACAGTAGGCAGTAGTCGTAATGGACTGGCTGAGAGGAGTATCGTAGAGCACACCAATTCGCCCATCAATGGGCGTCTGATGCTTATGCATGAGGTCCATGAGGCTCTTGCGCTCAAAGGCGTAGAATTGCCCGCCCGCCTTTAGAATAATGTTCCAATCGCTGTCGGCCAGCCACTCACGAATGGAGACGTCGTCCATAGTGAAGATGTCACAGGCGGTTAGACCATCAAACTCTACAGCCCCCAGATTCTGTCGAGGGTCACTCTTGGTATGAACAAAGCATGGCCGCCGCACGAGTACGAAGCCACGCTCCTCATACTTCTTGGCGCGGGCAGCCATCTTCGCCTTCTCCGCCTCATCACGGGGCTCATGCATGTAGTACATACGCCGCTGCTTAGTCAGAGGAGAGACAGAAGCAAAGGTATTGTCCCAGGGAGCCCAGTAACTAGTACAGCAACTGAGATCAAACTCCCTGTACATGTACTGCTTCAAATCCTGTGCCTTAACGGCGATGACCTGAATCTCCTTACCACTCTTGTTGTTGAAAGATACCACGCGCTGAATCTTATTCATGGCCCCATAATACTTTGCTGTACGCGCACCAGACCTACCAAACTTGGTGTTCTCGGTGAAGCCCTGCTCACAGAGGAAGTCTGCAATGCGCTCCAGGGAGTAAATCCTGTAGCTAGGAGGCTCCACGGGGTGACCATCGTTGGTATAGACGCGCTCCTGCCGCCCGATAACAAAGATGTCCATGTCGTTTGGCTCAAAGCCAGGGTCCAGACCCTCCTGCTTGAGATAGCCAGCAAGGGCGAAGCTGCCAGCGACAAGGGCGTTCTCGGTCTTAATCATGGTGCTAAAGGCAGCAAAATCAATGCCGTAGGTGGTGAGGAGAGACTCCATTGTAAATGCTTGGATAATGACGAAGGCAGGGCTTGGATTGTGTGGGAGCGGACAACCTATTCGCCCATGCTCGCCTCTTCAATTTTTTCCATGTCCATCGCGCAATTAAAAATGTTTATGGGTTTTACTGCATACGCAGTGTTTTTGTTTTTATTTATTTTTGATCAAGCCCTCAGGCCATGTTAGATAGCATCAATATCCACATCTGAATCACTAGCTCCACCCCCTGCTGCCACCGCTCCTGCGGTTGAGGCCTGCTTGCCCTGCAGTCGATGATTCTTCTTGTTACGCTTGTCATGCTTCTCCTCCTCGGACGAAGACACCGACTCCTCACCATCGTCAAAGAGATCGTCCAGGCCGTCATCGACCTCGCCGTCCTCGGCATTTCGTCCCATCCAACCAGGAATGGTGCGCACCTTGATAAGCTTGCGAACATCCTGCGAGGCAAAGACTGCAATAATGTCGAAAACTGCTCCACCGCTACCCTGACGGGTCTCATAATCGCGCTCATTCAGGAGGACTACATCGTCGGCACTCACGCGTGCCATCTTACCGCGAATATGTGCAAGGTGCTCAAGCTTATCGGTCTTCTGCACCATGAACATCTTATTTCCTAGGGCCTTGACAACCTTACCGAAGGTGGTGAAGGGGATTTCACCAGTGGTAGCGGCAAGGACGCGGCGATCGTTCTTGTCGGCCTTGGCACGAGCGCCACGGGACATGTTCTTGGCAGCGGAGCGGGCGGAAACACCAGGCATTTTGTCTTAGTGGGAAGGGGTCTTGGAAGAAACTTAAATGCGTTCTTGAGAGTGACTGTCAGTTTCGCCTAACTTGGAATGCGTCTGGCCTATTTCCTGGCCGCCAGCCAATTTCAATTTTTTCTCCCCGCACCCGCCACACCCTCTAAACACCCAAATCAAACACTGTATTAAAGTCTAAGTATTGGCCCATTGATAGCTGAGGCTTCTGATCGTATCCGCGCACACGTAAAAATTCAAGTACATCCCATAACAGATATTTTGGTTTAATCGCACGACCATACTTCTTCCAGGTCTCTAGAAGCGCCCAAGTTAAGGCCCCGCACGGTACATTATCCTTATTAACTGTATCAGCGGCAACCTGGACATCGCGGCACCCGCTTAAGAATAAAACTTGTCCAGCGGTCTTGGAGTAACGCTTATTCTCTTCATAGTAAATCCTATTTGGCGCAGATACATCTAGTCTATACCGCAAATCAACCGCTGTCCCGCTGTGGCAACAATCTAATACAACAAAGCACTTGCACCCCGCGGGAATGTTATTCGCCAGCAGACTACGCAGTTCATCATCTGTAATTTCTTCCAAGTCAGTACCATTATAGGGATAAATTGTACTATCATATCCGCTAACTTCATCACCATTCTTATCACGTACTAGACCGCCATGGCCGCTATAGTGAAAGAGTACATTTTCACCTGGCCGTAGCCCCGTGACGAGCCACTTTATAGAGTCAAGTACATTCGTCTTTGTGGGCTTTATAGATGATGTATCTGACAGAAGTTTAATATCTTTGCAGCTAGGGAAGAATTTACCCAAGTGACTTTGGACGTTGAGAACATCGTTGATGCAACCCGCAAGCTCATACTGGCTACCGATATAGTTTACACCGATTAATAGGGCGCGTTTAAGACCTGGAATTACTGGAACAACTGGTTTTACAACGGGAGCTGGTTTCACAGCAGTAACAGGTACAGAAACTTTTGGCGCGGCAGAGCCAGGACGAACAGGTAGTAAAGGATGGGCTGCTGGGGGGGGCGGCGGAGGACGGGTGGGGCGCATTAGCGTACCGACTGGTTTCATCTTATAATTTAATCGCACATAATTCAAACTACCTTCTAGATATCTCTTTGATTTCTCTAGCCGACACTCATGCAGTAACTATATGACATATACTTAGCAGCAACATCTGCCACCACTTGAAGCGGTAGTTATTAATCCCATCGCAGGGTTCTACAACATAATACCGCTCAGTCCCAACGCCAATATAAACAGCTCTGTTCATTTGTGCTCGCCTTGGTTATTACTGGACAGCACCAGCCATCAATTTTACCATACTAACAAAAATCTTTTCTTTGGTTTTCCCACATCTTGTATTTGGTTTTGTCTGACATTACGCAGCGCTTACGCAGCAGCGAGAAGGAAGGGTAGGATAGGAGCCTCGCCAACAGTTAGAGAGGCGCCAGCAGCGGTGGGGTGGCCGCGCAGAATGCTACCGCCCTCGGTGAGGTTGAAGCCCCGCGACCGCGCAGAATAGACATACATAGTCTTTACGTGGTCAGGCATGCCGCCCTCGCCCTTGATGAATGCGTTCTTCTTGCGGTAGTTGATGAAGATGTTCACAGCGGGGTAGTGCTGAAAGACCAGATGGGCGGCCTCAGTCGTATCCAGAGTGATATCCGTATTGTCAATGATGAATGCATTTGCGCCCAGCCAGTGAGCGGGCAGCTGCCATCCCGCGATGTAGTCGGGTCCGAAAGTGTGGAAGGTGCCGCGACCAAGAGTCGCCATCAGAGCCGCGTCCTTGCCATCCAGAATCTGCTTGCCCTGAGTGAGCACCATCATCACACCGACGGGGTTTGACATATTGGCCAGGAAGAGCTCAGTCATGGTAAAGGCCTCCGCGAGCTTCTTCTGCACGGGCTTATGAGCAATGTCATTCAGCACCTCGCGCACACAGCGGTCCTCGTAGGTGGGATTGTCCCAGCGATCCACGCGGTCGATGTGATGGAGCCAGAAGGGGATCTCCTGTCCAGGATAGAATCGCCGCCAGGTCTGCACCGCCGCGCACGCCGTCGTGTCAATGGGGCAGGCCCCAGCGGGCCAGTGCTCCACTGCGGATGCATGATGATCAATGCAGTTCACAGAGAGCGCTCCAGCTGCCATCCAGGAGGCGCGATGGTGCTCGGCCACGGACACATCCAGGAGCAGAATATGGCGGCCGATCAGCTCCTTTGTCTTGGGCCAGGTGTTGGTCTGACTGGGCGAGATGGGGAACATGCTGATTGTCCCCTGGCTCTTGAGTGCAGTGTGGGCGATGTATGCGGAGAACCAGCCATCGATACAGTTCCCGTGAAACAGGATTGTATACCCAGGGATAGTAGTAGGCGCAGTAGTAGCCGCGGCGGCAGAGAGAGGAGCAGTGGTGAAATCCATCGTAGTTGCTTGGAAGGGGGGGGTCAGGAGAGCTTGGATTGAGGTTGAGATCGGTGACAATCATTTTTCCACGGGCGGCAAGTTTCAAATTTTCCGCCAGTGAAAAATGTACCAAGTATGCTAGTTATGCAAAGTAGCCGCCGCCCCACCTCCAGAAAATCCAAAAAAGAAAAATTGAAGCCCGCGGCGCTCTAAATTAGGGTCGTGGAGGTTGCCAAACGAGTCCAGGCCGCGCTAAACTCTGTTCCAAGCCCAACGCGAGAGATAAAATGACTATTATCACGAATCACCGCATCACGGCCCGCAACAAGGCGCATAAGGCTCACACCCCTAGTCATCGTCGCCTGCCGCTAAAGAATTCTGTCCGCTTCAACAAGAAGCGGGGGAGTACGCTGCAAATCCTTATGGCCCTGCCAGAGATGAAGGCCGCCCTCCTCCCACCGCCAACTCCTCTACTGGCTCCTAGTCCCAGTGCGCCCCCCGCAATTATGCATATGCGGGTTGTGCACGTGTGGGACATGGAGTATCATGTGCACCTGCCACACGACATGGACATTTATGAGGGACTGCGGCGGTGGTACCCTGATCTGTACCAGGCTGTACTGGAGGAGGAGATGATGATCAGGGGCGAGCCTTCTACGCCTAAACTAACAGAGGAGGAGGTGGATGACGCTTGGGCCAAGTATGACTATCTGGAGTGGCTAAGCGACTAGCGACTAAAGCGACTAGCGACCAAAGCGACTAGCGACCAAAACACAACCAACAAAACCAAAAAGAGCCCGCAAGGCTAAACATTTTTAACTAAAAATATTGTATTTGGTTTTAACCTTCTTCTTGTTTGTTTTTTGTTTTACCCACGCACAGTGTGTTTAGAGAGTGGTAAAGGCACTGCGGTTGGCCTTAATGAAAGCCACCATCTTCAGGTAGCGATTGGTCCGAGGGCGAGCAGGAGGCGTGTAAGTCTTCACCCACTCGTAGTACATGTCCATCACCACTGGATCGTAGGGCAGCTTGTTCTTCTCAAAGAGGTCCTTCATCAGCTTCTCGCGGCGAATATCCTCGTTGTAATAGCCCCACCAACCAGTCAGATAGACAGCCATGCTATCGGCCTTAGACTTGCCCGTATAGCTCCCGCGCTTCACAACACCACGCCAGTAGCCCAGATACTCAGTAGGGTACTTCAATGCAGTTGTGCACTTAAGCTTCCGTGCCACTGCCATAAACAGCACCAGATCAGGATCAGACGTAGTTACTGCAGTAACCGCAGGTGCAGGTGCAGCAGGAGCAGGAGCAGGAGCAGGAGGAGCAGTAGTAGGCTCAACAACCGTATTTGCGGGCGTCTTAGGCGCGGTACTACACATCTTGCAGCTGCAACCAGGGACCGCGACAGGCTGCTTGAGAGGCACCCCAAGAGCGGTCAGAACACGGTCCATGGATGCAACCAGCGCTGTCAGCTCAGGTGCCTCCTTCTTCAGCTGGTAAGCCTTTGAGATGACAACGTCCTTGAACTTCTTATGGTTCTTCACAAACTCCAGTGCCTCCCCAGAGAGGTAGTCAAAGAGAATCTTTGCAGCAGCGCCCCGTGCCTCGAGCCCCTTGATATTGGGATAGTCGTCCAGGATTCCCTTGATAAAGGTGATGTGCTTCTGCTTCTCCGTCTCAGTCTTTGCAGGCTCTGTGGTCGTAGTAGTAGAGGCAGTGGGAGCAGGAGCAGTGGTTACAGTTGCAGTTGTAGACAGCTTCTTAATCTTCACAGGCTCACCGCTACAAGCGGCAGTGCTAGAGGCAGCACTATCCACCTTGAATGTGAAGCTAGTCTGAGAGCTGTTGTTCCCCCAACCAGTCTGTGTCACCGCCAGCTTGCAGGTGAGCATGTTATGCTCATCCAGCTTGGTAGGGATAGTCAGAGTGGCGGTGAAGCCGTTGAGGGTGAGGCTGCGAACGAGAGTAGACATTCTGTGCGTAACTTGGATTGACTTGGGTGAAAGCTTGGAAGAGGCGCAGAAGCAACTTGGACTAGCTTGCGAGGTCGTAACAACCTAAATACTGGCCGCCCCAATATTTCAAATTTTCTTTTTGCCCCGCCGCACCGTGCAATAAAAAAGTTTTTTAGTTGGTTTGTTCTATTCTTATTTGCATAGGGTAGACAATAAGTGTGTATAGCGATTATTGTGCCCCCAGAAAATCAATAAGTGCCTGCTGAAGAGCTAGCGAGTTCTTATTGCCCATGCATAGCAGTTTCAGTTTGGAGGGTACCCACTTACCAGTACTACAAATATCAATGATAACCTCTTCTACTGCATCCGCAACTGGCTCGCCCCCGTTGTCGTCATCACGTACCATTGTTACTATACCCTCCACCTGATCTAGGAAGATAATATGACGAAACACCGCTCCGCCGTTTGTCGCAACTTCAAGGATCATTTGGCTACGATCTGGCACTGTACTATCAGTAAGAGACATGCGCCACCTTTTTAGGCAGCAGTGCCAGGCAGGGGACCCCTCATGAATTGCAGGATAGGGTGCATCTTGCCAAATTCCCTCGGTAGGTGGGGCCAGAGTAGTTGCTGCATTGAGCTCGTATAGAGGAAGGCTTTGTATAAAGCGTCCAAAGTCCTCTCTATGTGCTTTTGCATGGGTCACTATTTTATCAACAATTGGAATGGCCTTTCCACCGTCTGCAGGCCAAATGTAATTCTGCCTATATGCATCAGCCTCGGCCATGGAGAGCCCAAAGATACCCTTTGCGGCGCGGCGAGCTTCCCACTCGCACCACTGACGGTGCCACTCTCCCCCATCAACGCCTTCAGGAATACCGAATGGATAGGAGGGAGGAGGAGCGTCCATGGCGTGTCTTGGAATTGGCGGTCTTGGAATTAGCGGCGATAACCCACCCAGCGGCTGACGCGATTTCAACTTTTTTTGGACTAAGCCAATGAAAAAATGGGGGCTAACTACTTGACTATTCTCTTGTGTTTTATTATTTATCAATCAGTCCGCGGCGTTAACAGTAGAAGACATGCGGACAGGCAATGATAACGGGTACTAGCCAGCACATAACAAATCCAGCGCCAACCAGGAAGCCATGCAGAATCTGAGCGGCGCTAAAGCTGCCAATCCAGAGCGCAAGCTCCTTCACTCCCAGGGCCGCACCCAAGAGGGCCCAGCCGATGAAGTAGAGCATGCATAGAATACCAAAGCCAGCCACGAGATAGGCCCAGAGCGGCTCTGGCTGCCGCTGAGCAGGTGGGGCATGCTGTGGCCGCGGCGGCTGGGTGGGATGAAGCGGAACGCGGCCACGGTTATTGCCACTAGCGCGGCTGTTAGAGCTAGAACGAGTGCGAGCAGTCATTTTAGTGCTGGCTTTGAGTGAGAACTTGGAAGAATACTGCGTTGACTGGTCTGATTAAGTCTTTGGGGCGGCCTCACATTTCAATTTTCCCATGCTAAGACAATGAAAAATGTATTTGTGATTTCTGGCGACCTCTTGTCATAAAAGGTGCTAGAAAGTGCAGGAGGTATCCTCATCATACTTGCAGTAGGGGTCGTCAATGCGGTCCTCAAGACACTTGATGTAGGACTTAGCAGCCTTGATGGCGAAGCGGTGCTCAATGCGGCCGAGGAGTGTATTCTTACCCCAGTTGCACCAGTGGCAGATATCAGAGAGGAACATCTCGTCCGCCCCGCGGTACTCGAGCTTAGAGATGGCCACACGCCATAGCCTGTCAGACATACTGCTACAGGCAGCGAAGTCCTCCAGAGTGCGGGCCTGGCCGAGCAGGTGACGAAGAGTCTTAGCCTCCTCCAGCAGCCCCTTACGCACATGTGCATCCGCGCTGAACCACTTGGGCTTAGTAATAGGAATGGGCGCAGGTGCTGCTGCAGTCACAGTCGCGGTAGCAGAGGGCTTCTTCTTCGGCTTGGGTGCTGGCGCGGCAGGAGGCTCAGTAGTGATAGTAGCAGCGAGTGCAGCCTTCTCGGCCAGGCGCGGGCTGCGGCGAAGAGGAGCCGCGGCCATCTTGGAATAGGGTCAAAGGAGCTTGGATGATTTACTTGGATCATCTGCGTGCGGGCCACCTATTTCAACTTTTTCCTGGCTCTCGCACTCGCTTCGCTTAAAAAATGGAACTAACTACTTGATTTATTGTGCGTGTTATTATTTAGACGAAGGCGAGCCTAATAAAGATACTAAGAGTCGCGCCCATAGCGCCAAGTGTCAAAATGGCGGCGACACCAAATACTATGACATCCCAGCACGACACATTCTCTAGCTCCTCGCCGAAAATCTGCATTTTGAAGTAGAAGTCTTGGAATAGCTTGGCGATGCGGGCAGCTTGGAATCGTCAACACACCCGCCCGCCAGCGGCCCAAGCGATTTCAATTTTTTCTGTGCGCAGTCGCGGTGACAGTACAAATAAAAATGTTGTTGTTTGGAGTGGTATTGTATGGTGTTTTTACCGAGTGGCATCGAAGAGTGGATCGAGGTTAAGAACAGCAAGCACAGTCATCAGTAACCTCAAAGATGACAGGAGTCTCCTCCTTGAGGAGATGACCATACTTGCTCTGAAGGGCAGCCAGCGTCGCACTGTGGTCAGCGGCGAGCTTAACAGGGTTGAGAGGCTTGACCTTCTTACGCTTGTCGCTCCAACCAGTCTCCATATAAGAGACCTCAACTCCCAGATGCCAGGTATCCACATGGTCCATAGGGTTATAGAAGAGGCGAATACCCTCAGGCAGATCAGGAAAGAGCTCACGGGCCTTGTCCAGGCCCTCAGCCTTGGGTCCGCGACCGAAGAAGTGGGGCAGCTCGTAGAACTGGTAGAGAAGGCCGTTATGAGTCCACTCCCGCTCCTTGGCGTACTCTGCAGCCCTGTATGCCTTGCTCTCCTCGCCCTCCTCCTCATCGTCGGTGTCCTCCTGGGCACACTCTGGCTCCATAGTCTGCATGTGGCCAGCCCACTCAGGGTTCTCGGCAAGCTTGGCGAGGAGGAGCTTGAGGAGCTCAGGGTTCTTGACGGTGAAGCCGTAAACCTGGGAGATCTCGTGGACAGTCATTCTTGCTTGGAATTGCGTGGAGTTGCTTGGATTGCGGAGTGGTTGCGTCCTGGATTCGTTCGTCGTCGTCACACCCTCCATCCAGAGGCGCGGTACATTTCAATTTTTTCCGTGAACGGCATATCACGCTCTCAAGCTGTCGCTGTCATTTTCAGGGTGTACTTTGTCCCAAGTAGTCAAATGCTTCATAACTGAAAAGAAAAGCCCCCTTCCCCTAAGAATGAAAAATATGTGTGATTTCAGATTTTTCATTTTCAGTGTGGTTTCAGAGTGTTCTCTTTGAATAAGTGCAGTGTAATTTAGAGACGAAAGAGCTCAATCTGCTCAACGACCTCAGGAATGCCATCATTCTTTGCGCTGAAAAGGTCAAGCCACTTTCCCTGATTGTAGAGGTCAATCCAGTTATTAAGGTCAATCTTTTTCTTCTTAAGAGTACCATATACGTGAACGATAGTGGCCGCGCCAGAATCGTCAATGTAGAAGGAGAAGTAGTGAACTTCGTGTTTGCAATCAGCAAAGAAGTGTGCCCAGCCCCTCAGGGAGGGAAGGTGGTTGACATCAAAGGACTTGTATGTGTTGGGAGGGGCGTCACCCTTCTCATCACGAAAGGAAAGCCCGAGTGTGTCAAGAATGTAACAGGCCCCAGCCCAGCAAGCACCAGGCGTCTCGCCGAGCTCATCATAAAGCTCAGGGTGGTCCTTGTGCCACTTGAGGTAACCGTTCTGAGTCATCTTGCTGCAAGCGGTCTGTGTCTTGGAGAGGGCCATTGTAGAGTGTCTTGGAATGCGTGTCGTACTTGGAGGGCCTTGTCTTCGGATATTTAATAGGGCGACGGAGCCGTCAATATTTTTCAGCAATTTCTGTGGTTTTAGCTGGCGAATGAAAAATGTGTGTGTGTGTGTGTGAGTTTCAGAGTGTTCTCTTTGGTTTTGTGCCGTGTGTCTGTGATGGTGTGTCGCTCCGTTTAGAGAGCGGCCTTGACGACGGCGCGCAGCATAGGAAAGTGGTTGGGGAGGAGGGTGTCAACGGTCTCCTTGGTCAAAGGGCTCCAAAGGTTGGCGATGGACAGGGCGAGATTCTCGCGGCAGTACTCGTTGAGGAACAGGGCCCCCTTGATGGTCTCGTAGATGGCCTGGTTCGCCGCACAGCCCAACTTCTTCTCGGTCTTCTTGATGTAAAAGTCCCTGATGAACTCGTAGGTCTTGGGGCCGACGTCAGGAATCTTGTCCAGAGAGTACGCGTCCTCCCAGTCAAGAGCAGGCAGGCTGTAGTCGAGAGTGAGGACGTTGTACGCGGCCCGCCTGTAAGCGTCAGCACTGTACTTCTTCTCAGGAGGATAGCTGGCCACCTTCTCCATCAGAGCGTCGTACAGGGGCTGATTGTCCTTGTGGACAGTAAACGTCTTGCCGCCGCCTGGGGAAGGAGTAGGGGCAGGGCGGTTCTTGATGCAAAAGTCAGCGATGAAGTCGGCCATCCCCTCAGTCAGACCAGAGCTCTCGAGCTTAACCAGGCCGCCCCAGCTGGTCCCCAGCCCAAACTGTAGGGAGGGAATGCTGTAGTCGATGTCGAGGACCTTAGAAGCCGCTTTGAGGACGGCCTGCTTGTTGTACTTCTTCTCAGGAGGGTAGGAGTTGGCCTTCTTGATGAGAGCGTCCCAGATGGGCTGGTTGTCCGCGTTCACGCACTTAGGCTCGCAGCTCCCTGCGGGCGGAGAGTGCATCTGCTGGTAGATGCTGGGCCCGCCAGGCGCGCCCTGAGGGTGGTCGTCGCAGTAGTTGTTGATGAACTGGGTGGTGCGAGGACCGAAGTACTTGCACACCTCGTCGTAGATGCGCCACTTATCGTCGCTAGCCACAGCAGCAGGAATGCTGTGGGTGAGAATAGTCACGGTCTCAGCGGCGTCCCTGTAGGTCTTGCGCCTGTAGTAGTCACCGTTGACCTTGCAGGTGCTGTAGGTCTGACTCTTGTCAAGGAGCGCCTGGCAGACCGCGGTGTTAGCGGGGTTCTGGCAGGGGTAGACCTCACCGTCAGCAGCGAAAGCGTAGAGAGCAGTCTTGGAGGCCATGGTAGCGGGCTTGGAAGGGTTGCTTGGAGTTGCTTGGAGTTGCTTGGAGCGGCTAGCTTGGATTCGTCACACCCCCTCCTAGCGGCCGAGCGGGCTTCAACTTTTTTTGTGGGCGGGGGGCGCGCAGACGTGCAGTAAAAAATGCCCCACTTGGCCTAAGTACGGGGCCGAGGGCGGCAAGTAGAATGAAAAATGTCAGCGTGGACGCATCGCCTAGTAGTATCAAGTGCACTGTTCGGTTGCCCCCTAGAATGAAAAATTGTGTTTGGTTTTGCAATTTCTCATTTTTTCTTTGGTTTAGGGTGTTTTTGGTTGTTTTCTTTTGTTTTGTGTTTACCCTAAGGGTCGCGCCGCTGCGCGGCACTTACTCCTCATCGGAGAACTCGGGCTCGGGCACGCTGTCGTCAATGCGGTCCTCGGCGGGGAGGTACACGCCCTGCCACTCGCCGCAGCTGCCGTCTGCCCCCATCAGCCAGACCTCGTTGTCGCTGTTACGGAGGTAGTTCTTGCCCTTGTAGGGCCAGGGGTGCACCATGCCGTCAGCGGGGCAGGACCAGGCGGCCGCAGGCTTAGCGGCGGCGGGCTTGGGCGCAGCAGCGGCCTTGACGGGCGCAGCAGCCTTCACCGCCGCAGGGGCGGCCTTGACGGGCGCGGCAGCGGCGGCCTTCTTGACCGCGGCAGCGGGGACGGGGGCCTTAGTAGCGGGCTTCTTGGCGGCCTCCTTCTCGGCCTTCTTCGCCGCCTTCTCGGCCTCCTTCTCGGCCTTCTTCGCCGCCTTCTCCGCCTCCTTCTCAGCCTTCTTGGCCTCCTTCTCCGCCTCCTTGGCCGCCTTCTTCTCCGCCTTCTCGGCCTCCTTGGCGGCCTTCTTGGCCTCAGCGGCGGCGGCCTTCTCGGCAGCGGTCATCTTGACGACCTTCTTGGTGGAGCTGGCGACGCTGGCAGTCTCAGGGACCTCGACCTCCTCCTCGACGTAGCTGGCGAGGAACTCGTTGTAGAGCTCCTCGTGGGTCCCCTTCTTGTCCTTGGGGGCCCAGCGCTGCTTGCTGAGGGACATGGCGTCCTTGTGGATGAGCTGGCGGCCAGCAGGGGTCTTCTCGGTGACGGAGCCCTCGTAGACGTGCGCGCCGTCGTGGAGGATGCTGCCAGGCATCTCGATCTCCTCCTCGACCTTCTCGCCCGTCTCCTTGTCCTTCTTAGTCTGGTAGACGATGAAGGACTCCCAGCCGTTCTCGAGCGCGTGCTTGAGAGTGAAGTCGACCCAGGCCCGCGGCTTGCGGAGCTGAGGGGGGACGACGCCCTTAGGCATGCTGCCCGCCTTCTTGGCGGCAGCGGCGCGGCCACGAGGAACGACGCCCTTGACGCGCTTCTCAGTCTCGGCCAGGGCGAGCTTCATGACCTTCAGCAGGTCAGCAGCGTCCAGGGACTTCAGAGAGGCGAGCAGGGCGTCCATCTCGACGGGCTCGGCAGGGGGGGAGGGGGCCTCAACGGCGGAAGCGGCAGGGAGCTCGGAGGCGGACATCTTGGACTTGGAGGCGGGGGCTTGGAGGGCTTGGACCGCGGGGGATGTGCTTGGAGTGCTTGGAACGCTTGAACTTTGGAGAGTTCACGACGAGCTGTGGATCGGCTCGTCTGTTGTTTGACCACGCCCACTTCTTAGGGCCCCCTGGCTTTCAATTTTTTTCTGAATTTGACGATTTTAGGGGGGGAGGGGGGGCTAGGGTCCCTTACGCGTAGTAGGCGGGTGTCAAGTTTCATCTGCGTTTGAGACCCCTAGGGGGCCCCCCAGGGGGTCGCGCGCCCGCGCGCGCACACGCGCGTAAGGGGGGGGAGGGGGCGCCCCCCCCGCGTCCAAGAAGAATTGTCAAATTCGGAGTAAATTTGACGTAGTACGCGTAGGGGACCCCCCACCCCCTCCCCCCTGGGCCTAAGAGGACCCCCGTTTTCGTCAAATTCAAGAAAAAATTGAAACTTGACCCCCCCTAGAAAATGGGCGTGGTGAACAAACAGACGAGCCGATCCACAGCTCGTCCTCTTGTCTACAGCGCTCCAACCGACACGCGCCGTAGCCAAGAAGCCCTTCCAAGACCTTTCCAAGACCCTTGTCCACAGCCGCGGCCAGAAATGGCGGTGGTTATGGATCTCTCGGCCCGCTTCCGCGGGCTGCTTCTGGCGGACCCTCTCTCGCGGGTGATGGAGCGCGGAGACACCCTCTGGGGCGATCTGGACCTCTACTTCCCTGAGGCAATGGCGGTGGGTGCACGGCGGACGCCGCTGGCCCCCTGCTTTGACATGGAGCGCGAGGAGGAGGAGCCCGCGGAGGTGAGTGGCGCGGTTGGTGCCCCTGCTACCCAGCAGCGGTACACGGCCCCACCTGCTTCTCGCCCCGCGGTGGCGGTGCCGCCCTACACTCCTGGGATCAAGACGATCATCGCCCGCAACCTGCCTCGTGACATCACGCCTGAGATGCTGCGTGGTGTGTTCGAGAAGTACGGGGCGGTGCGCGACGTCTACATCCCGCGGAACATGGACCGCAACAGCCCCTATTTCGGGACGGTGAAGGGCTTTGCCCTGATCAAGTACAACAGCGCGACGGACAGCGCAGCGGCCTACGAGAACGAGTATGGCCGTCTGCAGCTGGGCAAGAACAACATCACGGTCGAGTTCGCTCAGGCGGACAGGTAAACGCAGGTAAACAAACAGAAGTGCAGGAAAAGCAGAGTGGACAGGCGAGCACGCTCCCCACTGGCCCCAAACCAAGTAAAAGTGAAAAAGGCAACCCCTTTTTTCATTGTATACGTGGCGTCGCTGCCACCGCCCTTAGGGTACTTGTGTCAAGTATATATACGGACCCCGCTATCCTACTTACGCTAAGTAGAAAATAAACCCCATCGCAGCGCGACGGGGTCCCACGAAAAAACTTGACGGCGCACGCCGCCGCAGTAGGGGGTGTGACATGACCTGGTAGAGAGCAACACTTGCCCTCCGTCGTGTCTCCAGCAATCCAAGACTTTCGAACTCTTCCAAGCAATTCCAAGACCCCGCAACAATGGCTTCTTCTGGCAAGTACATCCCTCCTGCACTGCGTGCCAAGATGGCGGCTGAGGCCGCCTACGCTGCCCCCGCTGCTGTTGCCTCTGCTGCAGAGCAAGAGCCCACCTCTCTGACGGACTGGCTGCGCGACGCGCGCAAGGGCTACGTGGCCAAGACTCCTGAGCAGATCCGTCAGGAGTGCCTGAGCATGAACTACGAGCAGCTGCGCAAGCGCGCTGGCCCTCCTCCTCCCGTGACGAGCGACGACTTCGGTGGGGTGTGGGAGCAGGGCGGCGAGGGCGCTGGTGCTGCCGTCTGCGTTACCTTTGACGAGGACCTGCGTGGCTACAAGCTGGGCCGCTGCCCTCCTCCACCCCCGCTGGGCTTTGACGGGCGTGACGACGGCGACGTGGACGCTGCGCTGGCCGCAGAGGGCGCAGTTACGCAGGCTACTACAAAGAGTGCAACTGCACAGCGGCGCGCTGCCTACAACTCCTGGTACAGCATCTACGGCTCCCGTCTGACCTGGCTCTGGGCCGCAGAGCACCCCCAGACGACTACAAAGAAGCTGCCGCCCATGCGGCGTCGTGAGGAGGAGTACAAGGCCCCTACTCGTGGGGCCCTCGCTGCCGCCGCTGCAGAGGTGGTGAGCGAGAAGAGTGGCTGGTAACCAGCCTAGGTAATCAAAGAGAATGCAACAAAAATGAAAAAACCAAACAAAACATTTTTGTTACTTGTCGCAAGTGCCCGTGTGGCGCCCCTATTTTTCTTGGGCTAAGTACACGCCGTGCAGCGCGCCTCGTCCAAGTCAGGCCCCACAAAAAAAGTTGAAGCCGCGGCAGCGGCCAGTAGGGGGGTGTGCTCACATCTCCTCCCTCCCACTTGTCCCAAGCTCCAAGTAATTCCAAGCTCCAAGATCCAAGATGGCCTCCAGCAGCAACAGCAGCAGCAACATCACTCACTTTGTGGCGGTTGACGCGCAGGGTCGCAAGTACGACTGCCTGAATTCTGAAAACACCACCGTCTGCCAGGCGCTGCTGAACAAGGCCAATAGCTATCCTCCTGAGAAGAAGTACAACGCGAAGGCCTACCAGAACGCCGCCGAGACGGCGGCTCAGCTGCGCTACTCGCTATGCGACGCTGCTGCCTGCACGACTGGCTCTGGCTGGGTGCTGTGCTTTACGCCCGCGCCCCTGAAGTTCATCAGGGAGTTCTTCAAGGACGGCGGGAAGCTGCAGTGCGCGCACCCTGACAACCAGCCCATCTACGAGGCCCTCCTGGAGAAGGCGGCGGCCTACCCTCCTGAGAAGAAGTACCAGATCGCGGCCTGCATGAGGGGCGCGATGACGCTGTCCTCTTCCACCGTGTCCCTGAAGGAGGCACCTGCTGAGGTGTACTCCCTGGCCGTGGGAGACAGCCTGTCTCGCTTCATCGCGGACACGATTGACAAGGTCTATCCTCTCACCAAGTGCCCTGAGAATCTGGCGCTGTACAATCGCATCAGCTGGTCCCACCCCAACGCAGCCAAGGCCATCGCGGCGCACCCTGAGAAGCTGCGCGTGGACGGTAACGGGCTGCTGACGAGCTATCTGGCCAACGTGACGCTGGCCGAGCGTGGGTTCATTGAGGGCCTGCTGGGCCATGGATACTTCTAAAGCGTACAATAAAATCACTTATTATAACTGATCCTCTGCCCCCAAAACAAAACAGAAAACATTTTTTGGTTATAGGGGCGCGCCGCGCTCTAAGTACACATTTTTTCTTGGGCTAAGTACACTGCGCAGCGCGCCGCGACCAAGTCTGCCCCCCACAAAAAAAGTTGAAGCTGCGGTCAGCGGCCAAAGAGGGTGTCGCCAGCATCTTCCAAGCAAGAACCCTTCCAAGCAAGAACCCTTTCCAAGCCACTAGGACCTCGTCCAAAAGATGTCTACTTCCATTCGCTACGCAATCGGTGGGCGCCCCTACTGGATGAACCCTGACGGCACCCCTAGTGCGCTCTGCGCGGCTCCTGCGGGTCCCGCAGGACCTGAGGATGAGCTCTTTTACGCCCCCGCTTTCCTGCAGGAGGAGGTGGAGGCAGAGAGGCCGCCGTCCCCTGGTGCCGCTGCAGACCGTCGCCCCGTGCTGAACCCTGAGGAGGAGGATGATGAGGAGGCACCGCCGTCTCCCATTCCCCACAGGGCTCCTGCGCCTGCAGAGCCCGTCCCGCCTCTGGCCGCGCGCCCGCCACTGGCGTACAAGTGGACGGAGTGGGAGCAGGGGCCAGAGGAGATGGGGCTGGACGCGCCGCTAAGGACTGTGAAGCAGTGGCGGTTTAGGCAGGTGGTGGGGCGGTGGCGTCATATGATTCAGGTCAGGCTCGCGGGTGACTACACAATGACGGAGGTGGTGCACTGCGGCGTCCTGCGGGCGGTGAGGACCAAGCAGTGTGGAGCGCAGGACTGGTGGACCGTGGAGCTGGACCACGAGGAGACTCACGGCTGGACGCCGCGGGACATCAAGTTCCACTTTGACAAGGAGGAGAATGCGCTGGCATTCCACATCTCCCTCCTGGCGCAGCTGGGCTAAACCAGAAAACAAACAAAACAAAAACAGCAGACCTACAGAGCCTATAAAGGGCCAAAAGCCAGAAACATTTTTAATTGGCTTTTAAGCGAAGCAATGCCGAGGAAAAATTGAAGAGGGCGTCACGCCATGTAATAGGCACACCAGCTATTCCAAGCATTTCAAGTCCAAGCCACTCGGACTTCGTCCTTGTTCCAAGCCAGCAAAGCCACAGGCAGCCTTCGGCAAAGATGTTCTCCAAGAAGTTCACGACCGCCCTTCTGCGTGACGCGATCACTGCACCCGCTGCCATGACAGGCGTGACCCACGCCTCAAATGTGGTGCGCCTCTACGAGCCACTGAAGGAGGTGAAGGTGCACCAGCCCCACCCCCACAGCTACACAGTGGTTAAGATCAACCCCTATACGCTAGAGGAGGAGGTGATTCTCTATCCGTTCCTGGTAGTGGATGAGCAGCCGCAGTCTCCCAGTGTCTGTGTGGAGATCAAGTAACTCGCCCCGCACACACTAAAAAGTAAAACCCAAGCGCCTCACTGGCCAAATTTTTACTTGGCTTGCCTGCGGCGCCTGCAAAGAAAAAATTGAAATCAGTGGCCCAGCCCACGATCGAGCATGCAAAGCAGTCCCCCAACTATTCCAAGTCCAAGACGCAGTCAGCCTTCCTTTCAGGAGAGCTTCTAGCGAAACTGAACGGCAAGCCCCGTAAATGCTGCGCAGAATGAACCAGTTCCTCATCTCCAAGAAGTCCATTCCCAGGAAGTGCCTGACCGTGAAGGGTACCGTGAAGGCCGAGTACGAGTGGGTGCAGATCGAGGGCGTGCCCTGCCAGGTCATGGAGGAGATCTACAACGATGACGGTGAGTATCAGGGGTGCATCCTGAATTCCTTCACTTCCAACCCAGAGAGTCGTTTCAAGGTCGCCGCCGAGGAGCTGGAGGAGCACTTTGAGCCCGCCGTCGTGAATAAGGAGGGCTTCATCCTGGGCCTCCAGAAGTACCCTGGCGGTAAGATCCACTCATCCGAGTTCTTGAAGCGCGCAGATGTGCAGCAGATCGCAGCGGTCTTTAAGCGCATCCCTAACAAGGACCTCGCCGCCAAGCTGGAGCAAACCCTCGTGACGCAGGGCTCCACGCACGCAGCGACCATCCCCGCATACCTGGACTACATGAGTGGCGCGAAGAAGCTCAAGTCCACAGAGAACTTTGGTGACCCCATCTTCAACCGCCACAAGCGCTGGTGCCCGCCGATTGATATCCCCTTCGAGGAATTCAAGGCGTCCCCAAGTTACCCAGCACCGATTGGTGTGCGGCCCAAGGACTTCTGCCTCCCGTCTGAGATCATCTCTAGCGCGGTGGAGCTGACGGGTCAGATGTGCCAGTTCCTGAATAGCGACGCAGAGCTTACCAAGTACCTTCAGACAAACATCCTGGACGTGTATAGCGGCGGAGCCGCCGCCGCTCTGGTCCCTGGACCCTTCTGCTGTAAGTGGTGCAACAAGGTTATTGACGCCAACTGCTGCAAAGCCGAGTACAAGTCCGCCACCAACTACATTGAGATCTGCCATCGCGATCCTAACGACCGTTTCCTCCCTCGTAATGTCTATTGGGGTCACGGTGATTGCAACCGCCGCCAGGGCGGCTACACGGAGGAGGATCGCATTCAGGACGCCATGACACTTCTGAAGTACAACCCTGAATACATGAAAAAATATGCTGCTGAGCTCGCAGCTCTCCTGGCCTAGCGGCTAAGCGCTCATCTCTTCCTGAATCGTCTTAACACTGTCAAGAATCTTACGATACTTACCCTCATTCACAACCGTACAAATCACAATATTTTTAATGTCTTCGTCAGAGAGCGTTTCCATGATGGACCCAGTGGTCAGGGCCTGGTGCTGCACTTTAAAATCGGCCGAGAACAGATTTGCAAAGATTGTAAGCATGGCCGCCTCATCGCGCGGCCGTAGAACACAGACACCATTCGTGCATACTAAGTTCTCCTTGTCTTCAAGAATGACTGTGAATGAGATGTTCCCTTTGAGTCGTGACACAAGAATATCATTCTTTTTGAGCATATACTTAGCCCTATTGGGGAGTTGATGACCTAGCAGCTTCTTACCATTGTAGAGAGGCGTGTTAATCTCTTTGATGTCAAGATATGTGTACTCGGTATCATCAGATCGTTTAAATGCACAGGAATACTCCTCAGCCAGAAAGGCACTGATGGGCTGTTTACCCGCCGCATTCTCAACGATGTCTTTGTAGCCCTGAAGATAGCGAGAGATGTCAAGAATGCACTCTTCATCCAGATCCGCGGTATTGAAACTTTGGCACCCTCCCATCTCACCGCGCCTAAATGCCGCAAATCGCCGCCCAACTTCATAGAGATCGTTCTGGAGCACTGGCCGCCCCCCATCATCAAGTACATACTCAGTTTTATTCTTCTTGTACTTGTAGGGCGTATTTTTCTTGTTGAGTTCGTATCCAATATCTACGACCTCGTCAATGAAGATGGGATAGTGTGCCCCATCCGCCCGAGTCTTACTTAGCACAAGAATACTGGTTGAGACACCAGTACCACTACGAGCAAATGTTTTTTGGGGTAGCTTGATAATGGCGAGAACGCGCCACTGAAGAATGTATTTGCGGAGTTCCACGAATGCGGCAGTAGTGTTTCCAAAGTATCCGTTGGGAAGAATGATGGCCATGGCGCCCCCATCACGAAGAAGATTCATGCTGCGCTCAACGAAGAGGATGCCGAGCTCCTGTTTCTTCTTCCCTGCCCCTAGCACATAGTGTTTTAGGACATCAGGATTTGTGATAACAGTTTTGGAGCCAAAAGGTGGATTTACGAGGGCGTAATCATATTCCCCAGCCCCTACCGAGTAGTCTGTAATGGAGTCGCGAACACGGGCCACCCCATCCTTACCCTGGAAGGCGTAGTTTTGTTTGGCGAGTTCAATGACATCAGGGCTAATGTCCCAGAGGTGTACCCGTCCACGTCCCACATAGTGTGTGAGGAGATCACCAGTTCCACAGGCGGGGTCAATAGCTTTCCCGCCATCCTCTAGAAGGCCGCACATGAATTCACCAATTGTGCACGGCGTATAGAATTGGTCAAATTCCTTCTTGAGATACTTACTACCGTAAAACATAAAGACCTTTTGAAAGAGTTCTTCTTTGGAGATGGTAGTATTAAGAATAATATCAACGAGCGCAGTGCGAAGAGTGTCATCGGTAATGAGTGGAGAAGAGAAAGATGCGTCACCAAATTTAGAATGAATAAGTGCTAGAATTACATCAATGCGCTTCTCGAAAAGAACACCGCCATTGTGAAGAAGTTGGTTAACTTCATCGAGAAATGTAGAATTGATGGCGATAATCTGTTTAATATCTCGTGGCTTTTGCACGGTGGCGGCAGGGGGCTTGGAGGCAGAAGCGACCGAGGGTCGTTTGCGTGGAGTGGCACATGTAGTTTTCATGGTCGGCGGGCTGTCAAATAATCTCGGGCCGCCCACAATCAATTTTAGGGTAAGAAAAAATTGAAGGCCGTCCCCTCTGGGGCGGCGCCCAGAAACCAAACACCAAATTTGATGTGATACATCCGCCACTCCAAGACGTGAACCAAAAATGATTGATACTGCCCCAAAGGCCGACATGCTATTTTGTCGCCAACAATCAAAGGCCTTTTATACCAATAAAGCCTTTCAGAGCCTAGCCTTTAGAGGGCGGGCCGCCACGGGGCCAGCATTTAGTCGGCCACTACGTACAACAAAACCTCCGTCGCTCCAACCAGCGGTACACAAAACCTATGGAGCCATTCTCCTCGCACCAGATGGCCCTGAAATGAAATATGCACTTGTACAGGGTCGCTACACGGGCAAATGGTCATTTCCAAAGGGTCATGCTAACGAAGGGGAGGAACCAATTGAGTGTTGTCGTCGCGAAGTCGCAGAGGAGACGGGACTTGACACATTACCAGAACCGATAGAGTATCTTCAGATCGGCTATGGTAATTATCACGTGTTTCATCTTCCTACCACACTAGAACTTGCCCCAAGGGACACGAATGAGATTATGGATACAAAGTGGGTGACACTTGAGGAGATGAGGGCAATGCCACTGAATGCAGACGCAAGCATGTTTATTAAACAACACTAAACGCGATGCAATAAAACAAAGCGACCACCCGCGCCCCCAAAACTAAAATATTTTTATTGGTCACCGATAGGATGTTGAACACGCGCATTGGCGAGAATTACAATGCGAACGATGTCATCAATTCAAATGATTTAAGAAAACGAATTATCAATGTAGATTCAAGGTTTCGCGCCGACTTTAGTCAGCAGTCAACCGATTTTACTTATAAGCTAGAACATCCATATAAGAATCTAATTCGCCTACGAGTCGCATCTATGGAAGTACCAAATATGTTCTACACCATTAATAAAAATAATAATTCATTTGTGGTAAAGGCCTATGATATTACAGGGATTGTACGAGCCGTTAAGATAGTAATTGAGGAGGGTAACTATACATCCGTTGAAATGGTGACAGCTCTACAGGAACAATTTGATATCCAATTACGCAAACCATTTGGAATATTTTTTACAGTCGCATTGAATACGATTAACGCCAAAATGCTATTTACACATGACGGCGTTGCAGCATATCCTGTTACGGCACCAAATCCCGTCCCTACAGCATCTGCAAAGCCCTTCATTTTAGATTTTTTTACTAGCCCAGTAAAAAATCGTCCTCAAAACTGGGGCCTAGGATATAATTTAGGATACAGAAAGAAGCAATACAAAGTTACAAATATGAAACAGACGGCGACTACGCCCCCGCTAGATATATATTATCAATCCGCCGAATCATGTTTGGATGTTATTGGGGACACATATGCATTTATAGCCATTAATGATCTACACGCCGTCGAACAGAAAACAACCGAATCCTATTTCCAGGTTTTAGCAAAAATTATTATTCGTGAAGACAAACAGGGTGTGATTTATGACGACGGCGCATCGCTGCTTTCAAATGAAATTATATTCCCCGCCCCAACTGATCTTAAAATCCTGAATGTTCGTCTCCTCGATCCATATGGCGATGTAATCGATCTCTGCGGCATGAATTGGTCATTTTCACTTGAGATAACTGAAGTACTCAATACCAAGTTATACGACTTCTATCGCAATTATATTTGGCTGGGTACAATTCCATCGGTAAAATATAAAACTGTCCAGGGTTCCGCCCAGCCATTACTAAAAGGAATTGGCCCGCCATTCTAGTTGACAACCGATTATAGAAGTGAAAGTTTAGCAATAAGCCCTTTCAAGAAATCTATGCGACATCCGATAACGCCACTGGGCGTGCCCTCAGATATATTGCAAATGATTTCAAGGATTGTTATCTGAATTTGAGTAAGGAGCTCATTACGATTATATGCTTCAAGTGTATATTTTTGAAGCTGGGTAATATTATCAACAATTGTCGTCAAGGTCGTACCATTCGTAATCATATCAAGAATATAAAATAACATATCGCGCATATTCTGTGTTCCATACTCGGGCCCTTCTGGGAGTTCCATAATAGCCATTCTGACGCATTCCATACGTAGCTTGATAATTCCAGGCACTGCCCCATCCGAAATATTACATAAAATAGATAAAACTTGTTGTTCAATTGTGTCAAGTATTTTATAATATTCTACTCTGCTTTTAACTGTGTCAATAATACCTTGCAGTACAGATACGGTATTGGTGGCGGTGTTATATTGAGTAATAGTTTCAACAACATAGTTAAAATAGTTTTGTATTTGGACAACTTCAGTCTGACCAGAAATAGTATTAAGAAATGCTGGTTTGACAATGAATGATACACCTTTTAGGTTGCGCACTTTGCGTCTGTATGATGGATTGGGCATTAAAATACTACTACTATATAGTATAATATGCCATCCTATATTGTTGTAGCAGGACGAGGAGGCTATGACGGAGATCCGTGTTGCCGTGACAATTCAGTTGATCGCAATTCAGCTATATTTTTTAATACACTGGCCAATAAACTTCTTGACATGTCAAAAGCTATTGATGCTAGAATTGCAGAAATATCGAAAAAAGTATGTCAACCGACGACAAAGGGTTTTATTTTTGCCAGTATAGAAGCACCATCAATGGTACTAGGTGTAAAGTACGAATTCGTAGAATATATTAAACGGTATGGTCCGCCACCCAAAGGTAAGTTTGACCCTGAAAAACTAAATCTTATTCGGAATGAACTTGGAATAGGTCAAACAAGTAATATAATCTAGTTGTGCATGGTAAATACTATTTTTTAGGGGTGACAGACATGTTTATAGGTATACAAGGTATAATTATAAATGCTGTATAGAATAATAAGTACAGCATTAATAATTTATTTGGCGGCGGACGGGGCAGCGAAAAAAAAGTTGAAATCGCTGCCGCGGCCTGGATGGGGGCTGTCCTGAACCAATCCAGAACCGTCGCTCCACAGCAATTCCAAGCCGCCCCCCCTCCAAGTCAAAATGTCTTCCGATAACGAGTCTACCACCATCTCTGCGGCCGAGTACATCGCCGCCGCTCACAGTATGGAGCTGTCCGATCTCCTCAAGATCATCAAGGGTTGTGTCGCTGAGGCCGAGAAGAAGGTCAATAAGCTCGGCTCCACTGCCACTAAGGGCGCTGCAAAGAAGACTGGTTCTATGCCGAAGGGAGCCGTTCCGCCTCAGCTGAAGAAGCCCCGTGCGTGGGTGGAGTTCACTCTGAAGCATGCCCTGGAGAATGGTTGGGAGTCCTTCACGATTCACCAGAGCCATAAGGACAAGGACACTGGTGAGAAGGTGGAGGAGGAGATTGAGATGCCTGCATCTGTCCTCCTGAATGGCGCTCACATCTACGCAAACTCTGTGAACGAGACTCATCCTGACGGTCGCCAGATCATTCACAAGGAGGCGATGTCTCTGAGCAAGCAGCGGAAGGAGGCCAATCATCCCACCTACGCAGAGTTTGAGGCCCAGTATGTTCCTGACACTAGCGAGGATGAGAAGTCGGTGGCCAGCTCTACTGCCTCCAGCAAGAAGTCTGTTGTGAAGAAGACTGCTGCTGAGAAGGAGGCGGAGGCGGCTGCAAAGAAGGCCGCTAAGGAGGCTGAGAAGGAGGCGAAGAAGGCCGCTAAGGAGGCCGAGAAGGAGGCAAAGAAGGCGGAGAAGGAGGCTGAGAAGGCTGCAGCCAAGGCGGCTAAGGAGGCTGAGAAGGAGGCGAAGAAGTCTGCTGAGAAGAAGCCTGCGACCAAGGCCGTTGTGCCCGCGAAGGCAGTTGCAAAGCCTGCTCCCGCAAAGGCCTCTGAGGAGAAGCCCGCTACAGCTACTCCTGCGAAGAAGAAGGCCACTCCCGCTCCTGCGAAGGAGGAGATCCCTAACGATGGCATGGTGCACCCCTGGACCTTTCAGGGTAAGAAGTATCTGAGGAATGCCGAGGGCGAGACCTGGACGGTGGGTGCGGATGGCGGCGTGGGTACTTGGGCGGGTCTGTACAACGCTAAGACTGACAAGCTGGACACGACTGCGGAGGAGCCGACCTTCGATGAGAGCGACGATGAGTAAGTACCGCCGCCTAAATACACTTAGCGTAACTTAGATCTTCTGAAGCTAAACCACTAAACAAAGAAAAGATTCAAATAAAACCAAAGACAATATTTTTAGTATTTTTGATTTACAAAAAAATATTCTAAAAAGATTTGCAGCCGAGATTTTGATTTTGGGATAGATTTGGAAACCGAGTTTTGTAATTTTGCAAAATGCGCATCAAACAAACCTTTAATCGTTTTTGGCATACCGCGAATTCAAAACACACGAACTCGCAAAGAAAATATATTTTTATTCTTCGAATAAGATATTAAAAGAATATTCTATATATAAATAGATGTCGCTTCGATCACAAATTAAAAAAGAAGGAGAGTATCCTGCAACAAAGACGCAGCCGCGACGGGAAGCTATAAAGCTCGGTCATCATACAATTATTTTAAGCATATATGAAACCGAATCAAATATTAATATTTATTTAGGAGGCCCCAAACATTGGTGCATACACTGTGAATTAAGTAAAGAAAACAACAAACTAAAAGAAGAAGGATTCTTAATAAAAATCCGCTATGATATGCTATGCTCAGTAGAAGAAAGCATAGGTCGTGGCGGCGATATAACCAAACTCCTAAAACTCCTGCTTCAAATAATCCATGACAGATATCCAGTCGTGAAGTATCTGCTATTTAATGATCTGAGCACTCGCCGTTGTGATAACACTATGAATGTTAATCTAGCGGTAATGACATATTTATACACGGAGAAGACATGGTATGAAAAGAACTTTGGAGCGTCAATCGCTCAGCAAAGCAAAGATGCCCTCGCAGCGGCGCAGCAACGACTAGCAGAATCAAAACACCTCCCATGGTCATCAATAAAATCAACAATCACAAACTATCATATTCTGCCATACACAGAAGAAGCACTTCAGACATTGTATGAGGATTCCAAGACATGGAAAGAATTTTTTGGACAAATCGAAAAACACGTCGGCATTAAACAGTTTTGCATATTCATATCAGGCTGGCTAGACAGTTTTATACTAAAATATTTTAATAATCTAATGGGTATGACATATCAGATGCCGATACAGGAACAAGATATAGAGTATACAGCGACAGAATGGAAAGGTGGTGCAAGATATAAATCATTCTTCAAGGGCGCAAGAAAGAATAAGACTATAAAGAGATTTAGCGAGATGGAATAGACTTGGTGCAATGAATAGGATATAAAAAGCCTAAATATAATATATAGTAACAAGCAGAGCTATAGAATGGAATCTACAGAGGCTGTAACAGTTCAGGAGAAACTTCCGAAGAACTCAAAAGCCAATAGATATTACTATAAAAATCGCGAAGCGATCTTAGAGAAGAAACGACAGAAACGCCTAGAAGATCCTGAATATATAGCAAAACAAAAGGCAAGAGAAGATGCTAAAAGGGTAAAAGAGGAAGAAAAGCAGCGAGCTAAAGAGGAAAGAAGTCGTGAAAGGGCAAAAAGAAAAGCTGAATATCTAGGCGTCTCGCCCGTGGCGCCTTCCGGTATGGAAATAAAACTGGTAAAAAATGTTTGACCACCTAAAGTAGAACCACACAGTATGGATAAGATGACTGCACAATTTAACACTGTACAGTATTGTATAGACAATGCTATACCGTGTTTTACAACACAGCTAACCGCTGAAAAGCGGCCTGGTTTCTGGAAACATATAACAGTTGACAACTTTAAAGAGTATATTAATCCTAAGCACAATGGATTTGCATTAATAACAGGACATACCCATTATATGATTGATATAGACTTTAAACATAATGTACCAGAATCAATAACACAACTTCTTAAAATGCACTGCAAGGCATATGAAAGAACACCTGGTGGCTATCATTTTTATTTTCTAGTAGATGAAAGAACAACAACCTTAAGAAACTATAGTGAGGCGTATTGGAATGGGACTAAAACACCAGGTCTAGATTTTAGAGCGCTAGGGGGCATTTCGTACATTTCACCATGTAATTATGTAGATGGTACAACAATTAAAAGATACGAATGGGTGCACGGGAATCTATCAACGGCTACAACAATACCAGATGAAATCTATGAGGCCATAAATCATCCTGATAATTTTACAGACTCTGACCCTGCCCACACTATAGAGGATTATATATCAAATCATGAGCCCCTATCAGATGAAAAATGGAATGAAACAGTTAAATTAGTTGATATGTTGTCAAAAGAAAGGGCTACAGACTATTCAACATGGAGGGATGTTATATTCGCTCTTAAAAATACTGAGACTTCTGAAAGAATGTTAGATTTATGTCATATGTTCTCTAAAAGGGCACTGAATTATGATGCGAGAAGTGTAACAAAGAAATATTATGGAGGACGCCCTCGCGGTAAACCTCTCACAATAAAGTCACTATACTATTGGGCCAAACAGGATTCACCAAAAGACTATCTAGAATTTAAATCAAAAGATAAATCTATTGAAAACCATTTATTTTTAGGATCCAATGCCAGTATAGCAGACTTGTTTTATGAATTAAATCCGCATAGGTATATTTTTTCATCCAGTGAGGGATGGTATATGTTACAGGAAAATAATACTTGGCTAGCAACAGGCTCAAAAGAAATTAAGAGTATCCCAAATGTTCTAAATGCAATCCGTGACGAATGTAAAAATATTTTAGCAAATGTTATTACAAATCAACGTTCTACAGGAGATGACACAAATTATAAATCATTGGGCGACACTCTTAAGAAAATAAGTAGTTCATCATTTATCAAAGGTACTACTGAATTCCTACAGGGCAAATATTATATTAAGGATATTGAACATAAATTTAATGATAACAGAGATCTCTTAGCATTTAATAATGGCGTGTTAAATACTAAAACTTTTGAATTCAGGAAAATAGAACCAGAGGATTATATAACGCTTACAACTGGATATGATTATAGACCTGCAACGGAATCTGAAATGGCTAAAGTTAAGCAATTTCTATCAAAGATATTCCCATCAGAGCCAGTATTAACATACATACTGTTAGCACTCAGTACATCCCTTACAGGGCATAATTCATATGAATTCTTTCACATCTTTACAGGAACGGGGGCAAATGGTAAAAGTCTATTAATGGATTTATGTAAAATAGTATTAGGTGAATATTTTAAAACTATATCCGTTTCATATTTAACAAAAGATAATGATGGAAAAGATAAAACACTTCCAGAATTAGTACTGACGAGATATGCAAGAATGTTAGTGGCATCAGAGCCTGAAGAAAGAGATCGATTTCAAACTTCATTTATGAAAACCATTACAGGCAATGATGAAATATGTTGTAGAGGACTGTATGGCAAACCAGTTAAATTTGTTCCGCATTTTAAATTATGGATTTTAGCAAACGATGTTCCTAAATTTACAAAATATGATAATGGCATTGAAAGAAGAACACGATGTGTTCATTTTCCAACACGATTTGTAGTTAATCCGAGAAATGAAAATGAAGAAAAGCGAGATGAATTTCTTAAAGATAAGATTATGAAAGATGAATCATGGAGATATGGACTATTAGGTTTATTAATTGCTTCACTTAAATCACTTCAAGGAAAAACGTTAGAAATGCCATCAGAAGTAGAAGCATTTACCGAGAAATATTTACTTGAAAATAATCCAGTTGGTGCATGGATTAAAACTTATTATGAAAGGACTAATAATAAAACTGATATTATTCAAAGAACCGATTTATATAATCAATTTATACAAGATACAGGAATTAATAAAACTCAAAAGTCATTTTCTGAAGATATAGTTAAATGTTATATTAATGTTAAAACATTAGATGGTCGTTATTACTATTATGGGATAAGAAGAAAAGATAATATTTTAGAGGAGTGAAGGGAGTGAAGGGAGTGAAGGGTTTCCCCCAAAGTCCTCATGGGAGTGTAAAATTTAGGAAAAGTTGGCGGAAACCCTTCACTCCCTTCACTCCCCCCTCCAGAGGACTTAAAGACTTCAGTCAACCTCAACAACTGTCTCAGGTCTTTCCTTCCACCTATATAACAGCTGTTGTGTAATAGAATGTCCCATTTTTCTACTTATATCAAGAAGTACTTCTGCAGTGGTATCAATATTAAGATTGGAAATAAAAATATGGCGAAACATAGTAAGTGTGAACTGTTTCTGAAAGATTGTAGACAAGCGCTTTGTGGCCCAATCAGAAAAAGTTTTTCGCTTAAAAGGGTTTCCAAATTTATTAACAAATAAAAACTGTCTAGGATGCGCCTTTAATGACGACGATAAACATGCATGAAGTTCAGAAGGCAACGTATATTCAATAGTTTTATACACATCTTTAGTTTTAAAATCAGATATTACCATGTATGATGTATTATCATTCATAATAATATAGTTTGGATATGATCGTTCATTTTCATTACGGATAATTTGTGTAGAAAAGAAATCCGCACGAACTGGCGGGATATATGTATAGAAACTTATGAGTAATTTATCAATTGAATCATCTGGAAGCTCATTACGTACTTTTTCAATCTCAGTTAGTGTAAGAGCTGAGCCAAGTTTTAAAGACTGCGTGGGGGAAGGACGTTGTTCTAAACGATATCCATTTGCATACTCATAGGTTTTTTGTCGCAATTCTTTCCATCTTTGAGTGGATTTAGTATAATTTTCGTCAGAAATATTCACCAACATATCGGTATTATGTTCAGCTGCAGATAAAACCGCCTTAATATATGAATTAAGAGTTGATGCAGTATCAGTATCATTTAATGCTAAAAAACGTCTGAGTTGTACAACAGAGAAATTAGGATTAGTATAAATAAACCGTAAACTATTTTTATGTTCTGGCATGATCGTTAACCATTTATTAATTTTACTATTGTAGGCTAATGCGGTTGATTGTGAGAGATGTGTATTGGGAAAGAAGTTCATAATACTATATCATAAAAACATTTTAAATGGGAACATAAAACTTTTTTACGAATATAAAATATAATGAGTACGGTGTTTATCTTGAAGCCAATTATTGATGTATTATATAATGAAGTTAACGAATATAAAAAGGAAATAGAGAGACTTAATAAAATCATTGATGAGATGAAAAAACGTAAAACATATAAGGATTTTGATAATGCAATTATAAAGTCTATTGTAAATGGAACAATTGGAGTAAATATTGAACAATATTGCGATATTAATGAAAACGATGATAATATTTATGCAAAAGAGGCAGAGGCACCCCCTACGTCGCAACCTACCGTACAAGTACAAGTAGAAAAACAGAATAATACTAATGAAAATGATACTATATTACAAGAAGATACAGAAATTATTAAAACTATCGGCGGTAAGAACAAAAAAGAATATATGAAAGAATATCAACGCAATTATCGTAAGAAGCAAAAAGAAAAAATGCAAAACGTATCAGTTAATAAAACATAAAATAATAAATAAAAAAATAAAAGTAATACAAATTATATTTGTAAAAAAAATGCGCGCTGTATCTTGT
>JACCDP010002802.1_pt1 | contig 37025 bp, 28 predicted proteins | sample 7445841 | NCBI WGS metagenome assembly JACCDP01 (sample SAMN15323441, study PRJNA562643) | freshwater metagenome | isolation source: river surface water | place: USA:Blue River Watershed | collected 2017-08-17 | reverse complement strand
GGTGCCGCGCCGGGAGCGGCGGCCGGCGGTGGCTCGACCCGCGCGGGGGCAGCCGGAGCCGCAGCAGAGGCAGCAGAGGAGGAGCTTCCGGTGGCCATCGCCTGCAGGCGCTCGACCGCCTCGGTGACGCCGGGATGGGGAGAGCCTGCGGCCGTTTCTGACTGGAGGGCCGCGATCAGATCGGGAAGCAGGGCCAGCGCGCGATGGAAGACGTCGAAGGCGGCGGGATCGGGCCGCGCCTCGCCGCGCTTCCAACGGGCGAAGACACCTTCCATCGCTTGGCAGAGGACCTCGACGTCGCGCGCGCTCACCGCCCGGGCCGCGCCCTTCAGACTGTGGGCGGTACGGAAGATGGTCTCGTAGCGCGCCGGCTCCTGGCCGGGCGGCAGCTTCTCCAGCGCGAGCAGCTCGGCCGACATCGTGCCGATGTGCTCCGCCGCCTCCACCTCGAAGGTGGCGCGGAGGCGCCGGAGAAATTCCTGTTCCCGCGGGGTCATCGCGGCTGGCGGCGGCGTGGCGTCAGAGGCGGTAGTGCTGGATCAGGTGCTGGAGGCGTTCGCCCAGCTCCTTCAGGTTGCGGGCGGCGGCCTCGAGCTGCCGCGCGCCATCGGCGTTCTGGAGGCTGGCCTGCTTCACGCCGTCCATCGACGCGGCCACCTGGTCGACGCCCACCAGCTGCTGCTGGCTGGAGGCGGCGATCTGTGACGCGGCCGCAGCCGAGTCGGACACGTTCGAGGTGATCTGCACGATCGACTGGCCGGCCTGCGTCGCCTGCGAAACGCCCGCCTCGACCGACTTGCCGCCCTGCTCCGTCGCCAGCATGGCGGCACCGGTCGCCTTCTGGATGTCGGCAAGGATGGCCATCACCTGCGCCGTCGCCTGCCGCGACTGCTCGGCGAGGTTGCGCACCTCCTGGGCGACGACGGCGAAGCCGCGGCCGTGCTCGCCGGCCTTGGCCGCCTCGATGCCGGCGTTCACCGCGAGCATATTGGACTGGGCGGCGAGGTCCTCGACCGTGGTCACGATCTGGCCGATCGACTGGGACTGCTCGTTCAGCCGCACCATGCGGTCGGCGATCGATTCCATCTGCTCGCGGATGCGGCGCATGCCGGCGACGGTGTCGTCGACCGATTGCCGGCCGGACTGCGCCATCTGCGCTGCGCGCTGCGAGGTGTCGGAGACCGATTTGGCCTTCTGGCTGGCGATGATCGCGGTCTGGCGAAGCTCCTCGACCGTCGTGGTCGTCTCGCTCACGGCCGCAGCGGTCTCGGCCGACGTCGCGGCGAGCTGGGTCGTGGAGGTGGAGATCTGGCTGGCAGCCGTACTGAGCACGTTCACGCCCTCCGTGATGCTACGAATCTGGCTCCGCATGCCCTCGGCGAGGCGGGCGAAGGCCCGCGACAAGGCGCCGACCTCGTCACCCCGGTCGAGCTCGATGCGCTCGGCCGACAAGTCGCCCTTGGCGAAGCGTTCCGCGATCCCGGCAATGCGCTGGAGCGGCTCGGAGATCGACCGGCTGAGGAGGACCGCGAGGAAAAGGCCCGCGAAGAGAGCGACGGCGCCATTGACCAGCATCGTGGTGCGCGCCGTGGCGGCGAGCTCCTGCATCCGTGCGGCCGATCGCCGCGCCCGTTCCTGCGCAGCCGCATAAAGTTCGTCCTGGATCTTGGCGATCCGGGCAAAGCGTTCTTCCTGCTGGGCCCCGGAGAGTTGGCGGGCCTCGGCCGCCCGACCGGCGTTCACCAGAGTGATCTGGTCGTTCCGGCCCTGCCGATACGAATCAAGCGCCGCTCGGAGGTCCTTCAGGCGAGCCGTGGAGGCAGGGTCGTCGGCCAGCCGCGCTTCAAGGGTCTCAAGCCCGCGGTTTACTTGAACAACGCCCTCCGGGATCTGAGCGAGGTTGCGCTCCCGGTCCTTCGGATCCTCCGACACCATCGCGTCGAGCATCCGCATGCGCTGCCAGTCCTGCCGGTCGCGCATCTCGGAAATCGCCCCGACGACCACGAAGTCGCGCTCCATCAGCGTGCGCTGGGCCTCCTCGATGCCGCGCAGCGAGGTGACGGCCGTGCCGACCGCCGCGGCCAGCAACAGAAGGAGGACGCCGAATCCCAGCAGGAGCTTGGCGCGGGTGGATAGGTTGTGGATCCAGTTCATGGGCGGGAGCGGTTGCGTTTGGGTTGAAATGGGGACGCGGCTGGCGTCACAGCCCGACTTCCTCCTCCACCACCTGGCGGGGGTCGGAGAGGATCGAGGGAACGTCGAGCACGGCAAGGCCGTCGGCGGTCACACCGCGGACGTGGCCCTCTCCGGCTCCGGCGAGCGCCGGCGGGGGCGACAGCAGCGCGGCCGGCGGAACCCGCCGGAGCCCGGTCACGAGGTCCGCGAGGATGCCGAGTTCGATTCCGGCGTGCCGCACGAGAAGCACATGATGGAGGTCAACGATTCCGCGGGCCGGCAGGCCGAGGAAGCGCCCGACCTCGATCACGTGCACGAAGCGGCCGCGCACGTTCACGAGCCCAGGGATGAACGCCGGCGTGCAGGGCAGCGGCGTGCAGTTGGTGAAGGGCAGGACCTCTGAGACGCTGGCAGACGCCACCGCGTAGCGGCCGCCGGCGAGGGAGAACTCGACGACCTCCAGCAGGTCCTCCCGGCCGGCCTCGGCCGCGGGGATGCGCGCCAGCGCGGCAGCGCGGCGACGCAAGGTTGCCCGGCGGGCGGAGTCGGCTGAGGGGGTGGAACTCATGCGTTCGCGAGGACCGCTGGACGCCGGCGGTTGGTACCGGGCCCGCCGGAACCCAGCGCGGAGATCATCGCCGCCATCTGACCGGCAGTCATGCCATCGGTCTCCGGCACGATCGCGGCCGCGGGAAGGGCGGAAACCAGCCGGAGCGCGGCGCCGAGGTGGCGCTCGGCCGCGGCGGAGCGGCCCGCCGTCCGGGCGGCTTGGGCGACGGCCAGGTGCGCGGCCACGAAGTCCGGATCAAGATAAAGGGCGCGCCGCAGGGACTCCTCGGCCTGTTCCCGCCGGCCGGCCTCCAGCAGGACCGAACTCCGCAGAAAGTGCGCGATCGCGTCGGTCGGATCAATCCGCAGCAGGCGTTCGCAGGCCGCGAGCGCCTCCGGGCGATTCCCGGCGCTGGCCAGTCGCCGGACCTCCCCGAGCGAGGGCGCCGCGGCCTCGGGAGGCCGGGCCCGCTCGGCAGCGGGGGACACGGCGACCGGAAGGGGCGCGGGACGCGGCGCCACGCTCGCTCCCGTCCAACCGGATGATTCGGAAGCGACGGGCGCGCGCGCCGCACGGGACGTCCGCTTCTCGAAGATGGTGACGTCACCCCACCGGAGCGGACTCAGGCCCGGGGCTTCGACGTGACCGGTCTCAGCCGCGCCGACGATGAGCCAGCCCCCCTCGTTGAGGCAGTCCGCCATCTGCCGGATGACTCGAGCCAGCCGCTCCGGGGTGAAATACATCAGGACGTTGCGGCAGAGGATCAGGTCGACGTTGGCCGTGCCATTGTCGGCGGCCGGAAAGACCGGCTCGGCCAGGTTGAGCCGCGCGAAACGCACGGCCGCGCGGATGTCGCCGCGAATTTCGGCGCGCTCCTCATCGAAGGGCCGGAAATACGCCGACCGCAGCCAGTCGGGCGTATTGCGGAACGACCAGCCACGGTAGATGCCCTCGCGCGCGCTCCGCAGGAACCGCGGGTTGAGATCGGTGGCCAGGATCTCGGCGCGCGCGGGGGCGGGAAAACCGGCGCGCTCCAGCACGATCGCGAGCGAATAGGCCTCCTCGCCGGTGCAGCACCCCGCGCTCCAGAACCGGGGCATCCGCGCCCACCCGCGCCGCGTGAACTCCGGCAGGAAATGCTCCGTGATCGCCGCGAAGGCGCCGGGTTCACGGTAAAAGTAGGTCTCACCGACGGTGAGTTCGCGGGCCAAAGCGTCGAGGGCCTCGGGAGCGGAACCACCGCGCAGCAGGGCGGCGACGAGGTCGGCCGCGCGCGCGAAGCCGGCGGCGCGGGCCGCCTCGGCGAGGGCGCGTTCCATCGTCCGGAGCTTCGCGGCCGGCAGATGCAGGCCGAGCCGCTCCGCGACCAGCGCGCTGAGAGCCTCGAGGCGCGGAGCTGGAATTTCCCCCGTCATGCCGTGGCGGCCAGCCGCTCCCGGGCCGCATCCAGCTGCAGGCCTTCCTCGACGGAAAGGAAGCGCGCCAGGTCGTGGATCACCACCACCCCGTCCGGCCGCCGCAGCACACCCTCGATTCCGGGGACCTCCGGGACCACCTCGGCGACCGGCGCGACTTCGCCGGCGGCAAACTCAACGATGCCCTCGACGCGGTCGGTCGCGAGCGCCAGCACTCGGCTGGCGGCACGCACGACCAGCAGCTGGTCGGAGATCCCCAACTCTCGCTCGGCCAAGCCCAGGCGCCGGCGCAGGTCCAGGGCGGGAATCACGCGTCCCTGCAGGTTGAAGACCCCAAGGACCATCCGCGGAGCCTCCGGCAGCGGGGCCAGCTCGACGGCGGGCACCACGCGCTCCACATCGCCCAGATGCACCGCGTAACGCCCATCCCCCACTTGGAAGACGACGAGACGGGCGGAGGGATTCATGCAGGATGAGGTTAGGACGGCGGGAACCAGCCGAGACCTGCCGGCCGCGAACCACACCTGTCGTGGGTATAAAACCTCATTAGCCCATGGCAAGAAGACCTATCAAACCCCGGGCAATTTTTGCCTTCAGACCGGGGATTCCCGTCGAAGGGCTCCGGAGCCGGCTCAGGATTTGCGCGCCGCGCCGACGGAGATCTCCTCCGCCAGGCCGGCCACCGCCGCCGCCAACTGCGTCGCCAAGGAACCCTCGGACTTCCCGTCCCAACGCACTCCCTGCGCCGTGAAATCCCCCGCGGCCGAAACCGCGCCTCCCGTGAGCTCCCATGCCGCCCGGAAGATCACCGCGCCGTCGGCCCCACCTTCGCAGGCATGGACACGGAGGGTGAGCACCGGCCCACCCACGGCGGCCGGGACGACGTTCACCCCACGCGCCCGCAGCTCGGCGGCCAGCACGCGCGCGATACCCTGCTCCAACGGCTCCCCCCAGCGCGCATGCTCCCGGAACTCGATCTCGCTCGCCCCGCGCCGCACGACCAGCGGGCGGTTGCGCAGATAACCGGCCACCTCCACCGGTCGCAGCTGCACCGCGGCGACCCCGGTCACGGCGGCGTTTCCCGCGGACGGGCTCGTGAGCACGTAGAAGCGCGTCGGATCGGGACGCGGCTCGGGCAGCAGCGAGCAGCCCGCGGACACGAGCGCGGCAGCGGCGAGGAGCGGCAGGCGGCGGGACGACTTCATGCGATGGAAGGGCGGACGATCAGCGGTCGCGGCTGCGACCGGTGAGGAGGGCGTTCGGGTTGCGCTCGAGGAATTCGGCGAGCCGCGCCACGGCATCGGCCGCTTCATTGAGGCGACCCAGGGTGACGCCGACGTCGGCACCGACGCCCGACTGCGCCGCCATGAAGCCCCGCACCGACTCCGCGGCCGCGTTGAAGGCCTGCAGCGAGCGGCGTACCTCGGCCATGGTCTGCGACACCTCGCGCCCCGCCGGTTCAAGCTGGCCGTCGAGCCGCGCCATGACCGCCCGCACGTCGCTCGCCGCCGTCTTCAGCTCGTCGAGGGTGGCGCGGATGGCGGGATCGGCGGCGAGGGCCTCGAGCGCCGCGCCGGTCCGGCGCCACTGCTCGACCGTGCCGCGGACGTCGATCCCGGCCACTTGGCGGCGTGTCTGCGCGACCAAGGCCTTCACCTCCTCGGAGAGGCCGGTGAAGTCGATGCGCTTGATCTTGGAAAGGATTTCGGAGGCGCTCGCCTGGAAGGCCGAGATCGCGGAGGGCAGCGCGGGCACGACCACGTAGCGGGGGTCGGTCGCGACCTTCCCGGCCGGCAGCGCGGCCGGATCGGCGAAGTCGAGCTCCACGTAGAGCAGGCCGGTCGCCAGACCGAGCACCCCGAGCTGGGCGCGCAATCCCCGGTCGACGAGGCGCTGCAGCTCCTCGCGGCTCGCCACGTCGATCCCCGCCCCGCGGGCGTCGGTCATGGCGTCCTTGCCGATCTCGCAGACGACCGCGACCACCGAGCGGCCTGAGGACGCGTCGTAGCGGAGGTTGAGGTCCACCACCCGACCCACGCGCACGCCGCGCAGCTTCACCGGGGAACCGAGGTCGAGGCCGTGGATGGACTCGTCGAAGAGCACGACGAAGCGCTGCGGCTTGGAGAAGAAGCTCACGCCGCCGAACGAGATCAGCGCGAGGAACAGCAGCGCGAAGCCCCCGATGACGAAAGCGCCGATGACCGCGGGGCTGATCTTCGTCCTCATGCGGCGGCAACCGCGCGGGTCTCGCGCGGGGCGGGGATCGGGGAAGGAAGGGGCCGGAGGGTCACGGACGGGAAGACGGGAGGTTCGGCGGCGCGGACCACGGAGGCGAGCGCGTTCATTTTTCCCCGCGGGTCAGGAACTCCCGCACGCGTGGATCGCCGCCGGCCTCGAGGAGGGCCCGCGGCGCGCCCTCGGCGATGATGCCGCGCTCGGCGCGGTCGAGCATGATCGCCCGGTCGGCCAGATCGAAGATCGAGGCGAGCTCATGCGACACGACGACGATCGTGGTGCCGAAGGTGTCGCGGACGTGGCGGATCAGGTCGTCGAGCCGCCGCGAAGTGACCGGGTCGAGGCCGGCGGAGGGTTCGTCGAAGAACACGATCTCGGGATCGAGGGCCAGGGCCCGCGCGAGGCCGGCGCGCTTGCGCATGCCGCCGCTCACCTCGGCGGGAAAGTAGTCCTCGAAGCCGAGCAGGCCCACCTGCGCGAGCTTGAGGGTCGCGACCTCCTCGATCTCGCGCCGGGTGAGCGTCGTGTACTCCTCCAGCGGCAGCTCCACGTTCTGGCGGAGCGTGAGCGAGCTCCAAAGGGCTCCTCCCTGGTAGAGGATGCCGAAGGTCCGCAGCATCTCCCGGCGCGCCGCCGGATCGGCGTCGGTGAACGAGCGGCCGAGGAAACGCACCGTGCCGCGCACCGGCGCGTGCAGGCCCACCAGGTGCCGCAGCAGGGTGCTCTTCCCGCAGCCGGAGCCGCCGATCACGAAGAAGATCTCCCCGCGCCGCACGCGAAAGCTCACGTCCCGCAGGACCGCCTCGCCGCCGTAGCCGCACTCCAGCCCGTCCACCTCGATCGCGGGCCCCTCCGACCGTTGTTCCTGGTTTTCCATGGCGGCTCAGATCCCGAGCGCGTTGAAGATGACCGCGAACAGCGCGTCGGCCACCACGATCAGCAGCAGGGAGGTCACCACCGCCGAGGTGGCGGCCAGCCCGACGCCGGCGGCGCTGCGCTCCGCCTGCAGCCCGCGCAGGCAGCCGGAGACGCCGATGATCACGCCGAAGGCGGCGGCCTTGATGACGCCCGAGGCGACGTCGGAGAGGTCGACGATCGTGAGCATCTCGACCCAGTAGGCCGCCGGCGGGATCGAGAGCAGGCCGTAGGCGACCAACATGCCGCCGAGGATGCCGAGGGCGTTCGCGTACATCGTGAGCAGGGGCATCATGACCGCGAGGGCCAGGATGCGCGGCAGCACGAGGAACTGCACCGGAGGGATACCGAGCGTCTCCAAGGCGTCGATCTCCTCCCCCGCCTTCATGTTGCCCAGCGTCGCGGCGAAGGCCGCGCCGGTGCGCCCGGCCAGCACCACCGCGGTCATCACCGCCCCCATTTCGCGCACCATCGAGAGCCCGATCATGTCGGCGATCCAGATGTCCCCGCCGAACTGCCGCAGCACCAGCGCGCCGGTGTAGGCGAGCGTCACGCCGACGAGAAAGCTGATGAGGCTGACGATCGGCAGCGCCATCGCGCCGCATTGCTGCATCTCGCGGAAGCAATCACCCCAGCGGAAGCGGCCGGGCTGCCGCGCGACGCGCTGCGCCGCGAGGACGCATTCGCCGACGAAGTCGAGGATCGCACGGGTCTTGGCGACCGCGTCGGTCGAGGCGACGCCGACGTCGGTGAGGAAGCTCTCCGAGCGGTCGACCGGCACGCTGGTCTCGTGCGAGCGCGCCAGTTGCCCGAGCACCTCGCGCAACGCGGGCGGCAACCCCTCCGTCTCGCAGGAGATCCCGCGGCCGCGCGCCCACTCCTGGGCGGCGAAGACGAACAACGGCAACGAGCTGTCCCAACGCCCGAGCGCTCCGGCCCGCAGGCGAACCCCGGCGGGTTCAAGCCCGGCGGCTAGCGCCGCCCAATCGGGCCGCCGCTCCGTGATCCGCCACACGCCCTCTACGGTCACCACAAGGCCCTCCCCGTCCATCTCGGCGCGCGCGACTGCACGGGCGGGCTCGGGGTGGTCGGACATGGCATGATTCCACCGCCGCGCCGCTCTGGCGCCAAACCAATTTCCACACCGGCACTCGCCGTGCGCCGCGGTTTCCCTCCGCCTCCCGTAGCCGCCGGCGAGGTGAATTCCGTGGATTGAAGAATCAGGGCGGCGGCGCGATGCTGACCTTAAATTCCCCGTGATCACTCCCTCCCCCACCCAACGCCGCCGGCTCGAGCGCGCCGCCCGCGCCGCCGCCCGTCATTCCTATTCACCCTACTCGCGTTTCCGCGTGGGCTCCGCCGTCCTCACCGGCTCCGGCCGCATCTTCGCCGGCTGCAACGTCGAGAATGCCTCCTACGGGCTCTGCAATTGCGCCGAGCGCACCGCCATCTTCAGCGCCGTCGCCGCTGGCGAGCGGCGCATCCGCGCCGTGGTTGTCTATACGCCCACCCCGAAGCCCACCCTGCCCTGCGGCGCCTGCCGGCAGGTGATCAATGAGTTCGGCCCCGACGCCATCGTCATCAGCATCTGCGACTCGGCGCACCGGGAGGAAACCTCCCTCGCCGGGTTACTGCCCCACGCGTTCGGTCCGAAGGATCTGCATTAAAGGAGCGCCGGGAAGACGTGCGCCGCGAAATACGCGGAAGAGCCGGAAGCCCCGCGTGAATTTTCCGCGGCTGCAGCCGCGGCCACACGGAACCACTTTCCGACCGGAAACCCTAACCGCCTCATCGTCAGATATGCCGTCCCTGTGGTCGCGGGGGCACCCGCGGAAATTTCACGCATCCCCGTCGAACGATTCGGAACCGAAATTTCCGACTTCCTCGCCGCGCTTCTCCGCGGCTCCCGCCGCGGCCACACGGAACTAGTTTCCGACTCAATATCTGAAGGGTCGGGCCGGCGGAAGCTACGCGCAGCGGCCACGAGCGCCCCCGGGAAGCTCTAGGCCACCTCCCCCCTGCGCCTACTTCCGCTCCACCCGCACGGGTGTTTCGCGTCCAGGCGCTGGGAAGCGGACGACTGCCGCGTGGCCTCCGAGGTCGAGCTCAACCTTGACCTCGCCATCGGTCTCGACCCGCCGCGCGGTCCACGGACCGGCCTGACCGGCACGATGCGGCACGAGGACGGTCACGACGCCGATTTCGGCGCGCTTCACGGTCGTGCCCGCCTCGACATGCCAGAGGTTCGGGAACTCGCGGGTGGGTGGCGGTTGGAAACCGTCGGTCTGCCGGAAGGTCAGCGGCTCCGGCGAAAGGTAGGCGATCTCGAGGCCGGCCCTCGGCTGTTCGACCTTCAGACGCGCGGCGGCCTCGTCGACCGTGAATGCGCGCGGCGCGTGCAGCATGAACTGGTAGGTCGCGGGCTTCGTCGCGACGAGCTCGTCGTAAAGCACCACACAAGGGCGATCGCCCTTCAGGAACACCACGTGGCGCCACGCCTTCCGCAACCGGCCGCCGTACGCCTTCGTGGCGTCGCCCGCGACATAGTCATGAGAGGCACCCAGTTCCTCTCGCACGATGCGGCCGGTGGACGCCGCCGAATGCGGGACCTGCCCCTCGCCGTCGACCAGCACCGCGTTCTGCGCGCGCGTCGCATGGACGTACTGGTAGTGAAACTTGCTCCCGTGCAGGTCGCGGTAGGTGTTGGCGACCAGCAAAGCCTCGCCGTACGCGTTCAGCAGGAATCCATTCTGCGAATTGTGTCCGTGGCTCTGCGTTCCGAACGGGCTAGATTTGAACGCGAAGTGCACGTCGTCGCGGCTGTCGGCCAGCGTGAGGTGCAGGCTGGCGACGCCGACGCCGTGGAAGACCTTCGAGGGCGGCAGTTCGGCCAGCGGGCGCTTCTCCGGCAGCGGCGGCAGATTCGCGCGGTAGAGGAAGCCCAGGAAGCCGCCGTTGGCGGGCATGCCGCCGCGCTCCGCCCAGTCGCGCCAGTAGCCCGCCCGCCCGCCGTCACCGCTGGCCCCGCGCGCCCGCAGATGATACTCCATGAAGGCCGGCGGCGTGATGGGGCGACCCGAGAGATCGCCGAAGCCGGCGTTGGGAGAATTCGGCGGAGCGAGGTACATCGGGTAGTCGCCGACCTGCGCGTAGAAGGGCTTGCGCATGCCGTCGATGCCGAGCGCCGCCTGCGCGACCTGCAGCCACCACACCGCCTTGTTCTGGTAGCCGCTCCAGTAGCTCACGCCCTCATGCCAGCCGCCATCGTCGTCGGACCACACCGGATAGCACGTGAAGAACTTGGTCACGGCGTAATCGAGCCACACCGGCGCCTCGGGGATCTCGTCGAGGAACGCGATACCCGCCTCGGCGATCTTGTGCCAGACGCGGTTGGCGTGGCTGCCGAACGGCCGCTGCAGGTGGCCGACCCCGCGCCCGACCTCGCTGCTGTTCCACGCGTCGATCACGCGCGCGCGCATCGCGGCCCGCACTTTGGCGCGCTCGGCGTCCGTGAACATGTCCCAGGCCCAATCGTAGGCGCGCGCCGGCCGGTAGAGCATCGGCTTGGCGGCCTCGCAGTTGAGCGTGAAGTTGGTGTTTCCCGCGGGGTCCCACGATGCGAGGTGCAGCACCCAGCGGCGCGCCGCCTCGCCGTAGGCCTTGTCGCCGGTGAGCAGGTAGACGAGCGCGAGGGTTTCCGCCTCGGTGCACGCGGCCTCCGTCTGCTCCCGATTCGGCCACCAGTACTTGATCAGCTCGGGGTTGTCCTTCTCCCGGGCCGAGCCGCGGTGCGCCGGCTCGGGCGTGGGGCCCTTGAGGATGTAGCCGTCGGCCGCCTTCCGGAGCGCCGCGAACGCCGCCGCCTGGCGGCCCTGCGCCAGCTCACGCAGCCGCGGCAGGTCCTCGGGCCGGAGGAACAGGCGCGGATGACCCGCCGGCACGCGCTCGCGCTGCTGCGCGACCGTGGGCATGGGCAGCTCGGCCGCTGAAGCCGGCACTTCGACGCGACGCGTCGCGCTCCACTCCGTGGCCACGCCCTTAGCCGTCAGCGCCCGATAGCGCCAGAACCAGACTCCCGGGCGAAACGCCGCGTGGTGGGTGTAGGCGGGCCACGCCACGTTCTCGACGGTCGTCGCGCTCCCCGCCGGGAAGCTCGCGTCGGAAGACCATTGCACCTGATAGCGCGCGGCGTCCGCCGGTGCGATCCACGCGAAGGAGGGAGGATTCAACGCCACCGCCGCGCCGTCGGCCGGCCGGTAGCCCCACTCGTCGGCCCGGGCAGGCCGCTGGTCGAGCGGCAAGGCGGCGTGAAGCCACTGCGCGGACAAGGCCACCGCCAAGATGAGACCGCGACGCTCATGGAGGATTGGGGGCATGTACCAACCATGACGGTTCCGCGGCTGCTTGGCTACGACTGACAATTGCCTTGTGCGCCAGGCGCGACGGTTGCTTTTTCCCGCTCCATCCCCGCCAGCCCCGACGGCGGGCTTCGGACACCCCACCCCCATGAGCCCAACCCTGCGCTTCCTGCTGCGCCTTCTCCCCTCGCGTCTCCTGCTTTGCCTCGGCCTCGCCGCACCGGCCTTCGCCGCCCAACCGGGCGCCACCGGGGCCATCGAGGGCCGCGTGTATGATCCCGCGCGCGGTGAATTCCTCGAGCGCGCGCGGCTGGTCGTGGAAGGCACGGGTCTCGAGGCCTTCTCGGAGACGGGCGGCCGCTACCGCCTGACGGGCGTACCCGCCGGCGCGGCCAAGGTGCGCGCGTTCTTCACCGGGCTTTCGCCGCAGACGCTCGCGACGGAAGTCCCGGCGGGCGGGACAGCCCAATTGGACTTCAACCTCGCGGCGGGCGACGGGGCCCGCGCGGCCGCCCCGGGGGGCGCCATCCGCCTCGACCAGTTCGTCGTGGCGACCTCGAAGGAGATGGATGGCGCGGCGATCGCGATCAACGAGCAGCGCTTCGCGCGGAACATCGTGAACGTCGTCGCGGCCGACGAGTTCGGCACGGTGGTGGACGGCACCCCCGGCGAGGTGATGAAGTTCCTGCCTGGCGTGACGCTCGACTACAGCGCCGGCGAGGCCCGCACCGTCTCGATGAACGGCGTGCCGGCGGCCAACGTGCCGATCACGGTGGGCGGATTCGACCTCGCGAGCGCCGCCGGGAACGGCACGGGCCGCGTGACCAACCTCGATCAATTCTCGGTCAACAGCATCGCGCGCATCGAGGTGCACCACTCGCCCACGCCGGAGTCGAGCGGCTCCGCCCTCGCCGGCTCGGTCAACATGGTGCCGCGCTCGGCCTTCGAGCGCTCCCGCCCGCAGCACAACCTGAGCGTGTTCCTCACGCTCAAGGACGGCGACCGGCACTTCAACAAGACCCCCGGGCCGTTGAACAAGCCGACGCGCAAGGTCACCCCGGGCTTCAATTTCTCCTCGGTCGTGCCCGTGAACCGACGCTTCGGCTTCACGCTCTCCGGCAATCACGTCGACCAGTACAGCTACGAGGACGTCGCCACCAGCACCTGGCGCGGCAACGGCTTCGCCACCAACGTCGCCGCCACCGCGACCACCGGGCTGCCCGACACCACGCCCGACCGCCCCTACCTCACCGATTTCGCCCTCCGCGACAGCACGCGCGGCAACCGCGCCGACTCCGTCGGCACCACGCTCGACTACCGTCCCTACGCCAACGCCACCCTCTCGTTCTCCTTCCTCTGGAACTGGATCGGCGTCGTGCACAACAACCGCACGTTCTCGTTCTTCATCAACCGCGTGCTGCCCGGCGAATGGGGCCCGACCTTCACCCGCGGCGCGCCGCTCCCGGCCGGCACCACCGGCACCCCGGGCGGCTTCGGCCCCGCCGGCGGCCTCGGCGAAGCGCGCATCAACGGCGGCGCCCAGGACTGGTACGGCACGACGTACAGCCCCTCGCTCGTCTGGCGTCACGACGGACCGGTCTGGAAGATGGACGCCGGCGTCGGCTTCTCCCGCGCGAGCCTCCACACGCGCAACGTCGACAAGGGATTCTTCGGCGCGACGCAGGCCCGCCGCACCGGCGTGCGGGTCTCGTTCGACGACATCTTCTACCTCCGGCCCAACGCCATCTCGGTCACCGGGGCCGACGGCCTGCCGGTCGACCCGTACCGGCTCGACAACTACGCCCTCGACACCGCCAACGCCGTGGTGCGCGACTCGTACGACCTCAAGCGCAGCGCCCGCGTCAACGTGCGCCGCGACCTAGCCCCCGGCGGCGTGCCCGTCTCCCTGAAGTCCGGCCTGGAACTCCGCAGCATGGAACGCGACCTGCGGGCGACGACCGACACCTACACGTTCGTCGGCCGCGACGGCGTGAACAGCTTCGCCGGCAACGCCCCGCTGCGCGGCGACGACAACGCCGGCCCTGTGCTCGACGAGGCGTTCTCCCAGCGCGTCGGCTCCTACGGTTTCCCGCGCATCCAGTGGATCTCAAACGACGACTACTACGACCTGTACCGGAGCAACCCGTCGTACTTCACCACCAACGACAACACCAACTACCGCGCGGCGATCGGCGCCTCGAAGTACGCCCGCGAGGTGATCTCGGCGGCCTATCTCCGCACCGACGTCGCGTTTCTCGAACGCCGGCTCCAGTTCGTCGGCGGCCTCCGCGCCGAGCAGACCAACATCAGCGCGCAGGGCCCGCTCACCGATCCCACGCGGAACTTCCTGCGGGACGCCGCCGGCAACGTCGTCCCGCGCCGCGACGCCGCCGGCAACATCCTGCGCAACGCCGCAGGCGCGCCGCTGCCCGCGCTGATCGTGCCGACGACGGACGCGCTGGGCCTCTCGAAGCTCACCTACCTCGACCGGGGGCAATCGACCTCGAAGGAGTACCTGCGGCTCTTCCCCAACCTCAACGTGAGCTACCTCCTCCGCGAGAACCTCACCGCGCGCCTCGCGTACTACCAGAGCGTGGGGCGGCCCGACTTCAACCAGTACGCCGGGGGACTCACGCTGCCCGACACCTCCGTACCCGTGACGTCCAACACGGTGATTTCGGTCAACAACGCGGGCATCAAGGCGTGGAGCGCCGAGAGCTACAAGTTCCGCCTCGAGTACTACTTCGACCGCGTCGGCACCCTGAACATCGGGGGCTTCCGGCGGGAGTTCAAAAATTTCTTCGGCAGCGTGCGCTTCCCCGCGACGCCCGAGTTCCTCGCCTACTACGACCTCGATCCCGACGAGTACGGGATGTACGAGGTTTCCACGAACCACAACCTGTCGACCACGGTGCGGATGACCGGCCTGGAGTTCGACTACAAGCAGGCGCTCACCTTCCTGCCTTCCTGGGCCCGGGGCGTGCAGGTCTTCGCCAACGCGAGCGCCATCCGCGCGACCGGCGACGGCGCCGCGAACTTCGCCGGCTTCGTTCCCCGGAGCGGCAGCTGGGGCTGGAGCCTCACCCGCCCGAAGTACGTGCTGCGCATGAACTGGAACTACCGGGGGACGCAGCGGCGCGGCATCATCGCGACCGGCCGGAGCATCGAGCCCAACACCTACAACTGGGGTTCCAAGCGGCTCTACATCGACGTCAACGCCGACTACGTGCTGAGCCGCCGCTTCACCCTCTTCGGCAGCATGCGTAACATCCACGACCAGACCGAGGACTCGAAGATCCACGGCCCGAACACCCCCGACTACGCGAAGTTCCGCCAGCGCGTCTCCTACGGCTCGGCCTGGACCTTCGGGCTGCGCGGCACCTTCTGAACGGCCGCTCCGGAAAGCGCGCCCTTCAGCCCGCGAGGCAACGCAGGCCGCGCACCAACCGGTCCATGGCCTCCGTCACCGTCTCCGGCGTGAGCGCGCCGTACGCGACCCGCACGCGGCAGGCCGCACCCTCGCCGAAGGCGGTCCCCGGGATGACCGCCACGCCGTGCTCGCGGATCAGTCGCTCCGCGATTTCCAAGGCGGGACGCGCACTCCGGATCCGCAGCAGGAAGTAGAACGCGCCATCCGCCCGCGGAACGTCGACGACGCCCTCCTCCTCCAGCGGCCGCAGCGCCGCGCGCAGGATGAGGCGGTTGGCCGCGATCCCCTCGCGCCTCGTCCGCACCCACTCCGGCCCCGCCTCGAGCGCGCCGACCGCCGCGAACTGCGATACCACGGGCGGGCAGATCACGATCGTGTCCTGCACCTTGCGCAACGCCCCCTCGAGCCGCTCGGGAAACACCAGCCAGCCGATGCGCCAGCTGGCGAAGCCGTGGGACTTCGACAGCGAATGCAGGGAGATCGTGTGGGCGGCCGCCCCGGGAATCGACGCCGGGGAGAAATGGACCGCGCCGTCCCACGTGAACGCCGCGTAGGCCTCGTCGCTGACGTGGAAGATGCCCCGCTCGGCGCAGAGCGCGTTCACCTCCCGCAGCGCCGCCTCAGGATAGACGGCGCCGGTCGGGTTGTTGGGCGAGACGGTCACGATCGCGCGCGTGCGCGGGGTGACAGCCGCGCGGATCACCGCCACGTCGAGCTGGTGGCGCGCATCCGTCGGCACCACGACCGGACGGCAGTCCGCCATCGTCACCGCCATCTCATGGTTGAAGTAGTACGGCGCGGGCAGGATGACCTCGTCCCCGGCATCGGCGATCGCGAGCAAGGCGGCGAGGAACGCGTTGTTGCCGCCGGCGGTGACCATGAGCCGGTTGCCATGGGCGGGGCCGAAGCGGACCCCATGCTCCGCCGCGAGCTTGGACTCCAGCGCGGATACGAGCGGCGGGATGCCCCCGACGGCCTGGTACCGGTGGCCGAGGGGATCGGCGAGGAACCGCGGGATGGCCGCGAAGGCGGAGGCGGGAGGCTCGTAACCCACGACTCCCTGCCCGAGGGACACCGTCCCCGGATGCGCGCGGATCAAGTCGGCGATCACGGGGATGATCGGCGACTGCACGGCGCGCAGGCGGCGGGATTCGGCAGGCGGGGTCACGGATAGGAGACAGGACACCGGCCGCGCGCCGCGTAAAGCTCGACGGAGGAAATGCATTCCTTACTCACGGAAGGCGTTGCCTTACTATTATTCCTTACTTAGCTCGTGACCATGGAAACCACCGTCACGACCAAAGGTCAGCTCACCCTTCCGGTGGAGGTGCGGCGGGCCCTCGGCATCGACGCCGGCACGGTGCTCGAGGTCGAGCTCGGCGCCGGCGGCAGCGTGGTGCTCCGCAAGAAGACCGAGCCCGGTTTCTTCGACCAGTTCGTGGGCCTCAAGGCCGAGGGCGCCCCGTTCGCCAGCGGCGACGAGGCCCGCGAGGAGCTCCGCGTGATGGAGGATGCTCCCCCGCTCCCGCCCCCCACTCCGCAGCGGCGCAAGGCCCGCGGTCGCCGCTGACCATGGCCGTCGCGATCGACTCCAACATCCTGATCGACGTGCTCGGGCGTCCCACCGAGCACACGCCGCACGCCGTCGAGGCATTGAACGCGGCCCTCGGGCGCGGCGCGCTGGTCATCTGTCCGGTGGTGGCGGCGGAGACGTCACTGTACTTCGCCAGCGCGGACGAGGCGGAGGAAACCCTGCGTCGCATGCAGATCCGCCTCTCGCCGTTCGCGTGGAAAGACCTGCACCTCGCGGGCCGCATCTTCCTGGAGTACCGCAAACTCGCTCCGCAGCCGCGGCACCGCGTGGTGGCCGACTTCCTCGTGGCGGCGCATGCGTTCCATCATGCAACCGAGCTGATCACGCGGGATCGCGGCTTCTACCGGCACTACTTTCCCAAGCTGAACCTCACGCACGTCGGTCCGGCTTGAACCGGACGACGGAGGCGCGGAGTCACGGTTCCCCGAGGTGCCTCGCGAGGAAGCCGAGGAAGACGGGCCGCAGGTCGCGGGGCAGCGGCTTCTTCGACCATTTCTCGAGGTCGAACGTATGGCCGACGCCGTCGATGAGCATCAGCTCGTGGCGCGCGCCGCGTTCGCGGGCCACACGGTCGAGTTCCTCCGCCTGCAGATAGTCTACGGTGGCGTCGGCCTTCCCGTGCAGCGTGAGCAAGGGCACGCTGTCGCGGCGGACATGAGTCACCGGCGAGGCGAGCTTAAGGACCGGTGCGGTGTTATCGGAGGCGCCGTAGACCTTGAGCGCATTCGGAGCCCACGCGCGCAGCTCCCCGGGGACTCCCTGGGGACTCACGTCGCGGCGCGTCGTGATGTTGGTGATGCCGTACAAGTTCACGGCGCAGCGCACGGCGTCGGACACGCCCGAGTAAGGAGTGTCTGCCCCGGTAGGATCGAGCCCCGCCACGCCCGCGGTGAGCGCGACCATCAGCGCGAGGTGTCCGCCGGCGGAGCCGCCCGCGACGGCGATGCGGGCGGGATCGACGGAGTAACGCGCGGCGTGGGCGCGCAGGAAGCGGACGGCGTTCTTGCAGTCGAAGAGGTTCGTGGGCCAAGCGCCGTCGCCGAGGCGGTAGTCGATGCTCACGGCGACGTAGCCGGCCGCGGCGGCGGTGCGGCAGATGTTATCGGCGCGCGCCTCGTTCTTGGTACCGCCCGTCCAACCGCCGCCGTGGATCCAGACGAGCGCGGGGTGCGGGCGGCCATCGGCCCGGGGCGCCGGCTGGTAGACGTCGAGCTTTTCCGCGCGGCCGGGCGCGAGGAAAGCGACGTCCTTGGTGACGCGCACAGCAGCATCAGCGCCAAGGGCGGGTGTAGCAGCGGACAGCATCAGCAGGAAGACGGCGGCACGCAGGGGCATGGCGTAAGCGGATGCGGAGCGGCCGGTCGCGTCGAGGCGGGATTCCCCGGAGCCGGCTGGCATTCCCGGTTGCCAACTGACGGAGACACGTCGAAAAGACCCCACCCCGTTTACTTACCCATGCGCAATCCCAAGCCCCTCCTGCGCGCCGGCCTTGCCGCGCTCGCGCTCGCCCAAGCCGTGGCCGCCCAGACCGCCGCACCCGCTTCGACCGACCCGGCCGCGCTCGCGCGCTGGGACAGGAACAAGAACGGCCGGCTGGATGCCGATGAACTCGCCGCGAAGCAGGCCGAGGAAGCCCGGGCCGGCGACTCCGTGCTGCTCACCCCGTTCGAGGTGAAGACCGACGCCTTCGACACCTACGAGGCGACCAACACGAATTCCATCACCGGCACCAACACCGCGCTGGGCAAGACGCCCCTCGACGCGAAGGTGTTCAACCGCCAGCTCATGGACGAGATGGGCGTCGTCGACATGACCGAGATGCTCTCGAAGCTCGGCGGCCTCGGCTCGGCGATCATCGGCGGCGGCAACGAGGACGTGCGCGGCGACCTCGAGGGCGACCGGCAGGATCCGAAGAGCATGACGATGCGCGGCCTGCAGATCAACAACCCGCGCCGCGACGGCTTCCTGCGTTCCGACACGACGCTGCTCGACTCGTTCGACATCGAGCGCGTCGAGGCGATCGGCGGCTCGAACTCGCTGCTCTTCGGCTCGGGCGACGCGGGCGGCGTGGTGACGAGCGCCTCGAAGCGCGCCTACCTGAACCGCCGGCCGACGGTGACCTTCTCCGCCACGGGCGACTCCGAGGGCACGCGCCGCTACACCCTCGACGCGCAGGCCGGCTACAAGTACGGCGCGATCCGCGTGAACGCGGCGCGGGGCGACACCCGCTTCTTCCGCCCCGGCACGCGCCAGCTCAACGAGGGGCTCCATCTCGCCGCCACCCTGCAGCCCTGGAAGCGGCTGCAAATCCGCGGCGAGTGGCGGCACTTCACGCGTGACACGATCTTCGCCCAGGCGGTCACGGTGCGGGCGCCGCTGAACCTGCTGCTGCCCACCGGCGAGCGGGTCGACAACCAGAGTTCCCGCTACCTCGTGGCCTTTCCCAACGTCGCCGAGCTCACCGGCGGCGTGTTCGACCTCACCAAGGTCGACTCCGCGATCGGGCCGTTCAACCGCGACGCCTACAAGAACGGCATCAAGTCCATCGTCGCCGAGGCCACCCTGGCCGAGGGCCTCGCGCTGCAGGTGCGCTACGGCCATGACGCCCGCATCAACGACCCCCTGCGCACGACCTCGACGACCGTCTACGCGCCGGGCGCGCCGGGGAACCTGTACGTCGACCCCGCCACGGGGCAGGTGGGCACCAAGTGGTCCTTCAATCCGTCGATGAACGCCGTCCCCTTCCACACCGGCGCGCGCGGCTACCGCGCGGCGCTCGCCTACCAGAAGAACCTCGGCCGGTGGGGCCGCCACCAGGCGAGCGTCTTCTATCAGGACATGCAGTCTTGGGTGAACCAGGAGCCGTGGCGTTTCTACGAGGCTGATGCCTCGGGCAACGCCATCCAGAACCTCGCGCAGATCACCAACAGCGAATCCGGCCGCACCACGCTGCCGACCGTCTGGATGCCCATCTTTCCCGACAAGGTCATCGGCGGCGGCGATTGGCCCTTCACCTCGCTCGTCCACCCCAACGGCAAGACCTACGTCTACCAGCCGCAGGTCTACGCCGGCGCCGTGCCGCCGACGCGGAACAACCCGCTCGGCCTCTCGGGGCCCATCAACGCCACCACCGGCGAGAGCACCGTCACAGGGTTCTACCATGACGACACGAACGAGCGTAGCCACGGGTTCAGCCTCTTCAGCGAATGGTGGAAGGGACGCATCGACACGATGGCCGGCTACCGCGCCGAGGAGGCGAGCGCCTTCCGCACCAACACCGGCCTGAAGCGCGGGCCCATCACCTACGACAGCCTCACGACCGGCGCGGTGTTCGACACGCCCATCAAGGGCCTGCGCGTTTCCCTCAACTACTCCACCAACGCCAAGATCAACTTCGACACCACGCGCGACATCTACAACCAGCCGCTCCCGCCCGGCAAGGGCGAGAGCCGCGACGTCGGCCTCAAGTTCGGCCTCTGGGAGCACCGCATCTCCGGCAACTTCAACTACTACGTCTCCGAGGCGCAGAACTTCACCGCCGGCCTCGGCGGCACCCAGAACGACGTCGACCCCGCCGGCATCAACGGACGCAACGGCGGCGGCGCGTACACCTACAGCCGCACCTCCGACGGCTACAACCTCACCCTCTCCTCGCGGCCCCTCAAGGGCTGGGAGATCCGCGTCAACTTCGCCACCGCCAACGGCAGTGAGCGCAGCGACGTCGTGCTGCCGCAGTTCTACAACGACCAGTTCAACACGACCACCGTGAACGGGCAGACGGTGGTGGGCATCCGCGCCACCGCCGGCGCGGCGGTCACCCCGCTCCTGGTACCTTCCGACCCCACCAATCCCGCCTCCGCGCAGATCCCGCTCTCCATCGCGATGATGAAGGATCCCTCGAGTCCGTACTACGCGCAGCTGGACCTCGAGTCGGGCCAGATCCTGAACGCGCAGGCGCTGGGCCTGCTCACCGCGGGCGTGGGCACCAACACGACCGGCCTGCCCATCACGAGCCACCAGCTCGGCTTCACCTCCCCCTCCGGCGGCACCCTGATCGTCCGGAAGGCCGGCGAGCGCACCATCGGCTACGCCGAGCGCAGCTACAGCCTGATCAACCGCTTCCAGTTCGACCAGGGCCGCCTCCGCGGCCTCGTCGTCGGCCTCAGCAGCAGCCTCCGCGAGAACCACCGCGGCTACATGTACAACGACGCCGCCGACGCGAACAAACGGAAGATGTACTACTTCCCCGACCGCATGCTGCACGACTTCTTCGCCGTGTACCGCCTGAAGGCGATCGGGCGCGTGCGCGCGACCGTGCAACTCAACGTCTCCAACGTGCTCGACGCGAACAAGGTGATGTACCTCATCCGCTCGACCAACGGCACCCTCCGCTACGCCCAGTGGCTCAACGCCCCGCGCAAGCTCGGGATCACGACGACGTTCACGTACTGAGCGCGGCGGCGCGCGCCTTCAGCGCCGCGGCAGCCACACGGTCATGTCGCCCTCGCCGCGGTTTCCCCAGGCGAAATACGGGGTGAACGTGAGCGGGAAGCTACGCGCCGGCTCGGCGGCGACTTCGCGGTAGAGCTCGTCCGCCCGCCAGGGGCGCGCGCCCCCGGCCAGGGCGGGAACCGTGAGCATGACGACCTCGGCTCCGGCGATCGTACGCCGTTCGCTCGTGAAGGCGGGCCGGCCCGCCGCCACCGGCAGCACCACGTCGGTCAACCGAACGCCTTCCGGTAAGTCGGCGGCCTCGACGCAGTACACCAGGGGCCCGCGGCGGAGCGCCACCTGGTTGAGGGTCTCCTCGACCAGCGGATTCGCCTCGAGCAGGACTGGAGTGAGTTCGAGGGCGACTTCCACGGTGTCCCCGGCGGCCCAGGTCCGGCGCACCTCGGCGTAGGTGCCCGGCGAGGGGTCGGGGACGGCGGCGCCGTTCACGCGCAGCCGCGCGCCCCCGGGCGCAAGCCAGCCGGGGATCCGCAGCCGCAGGGCGAGTTCAACGGCCGGCGCGGCCTCGATGACGAAACGAACCGCGCCGTCCCACGGATAGTCGGTCTCCTGCCGCAGGCGCAGCCGTCCGCCCTCCGGCCACGGCGCATCGAGCGTACTGGCCGCGTACAGGTTCACCCAGACGGCGTCGCGCGACTGCGCGTAGACGTAGTTATGGGCCTCGGCGATGGTGCGCACGACGTTCGGCGGGCAGCAGAAGCTGGACTTGATGTTCGGGGTGCGGGTGCGGGACCAGCGCAGTGGCCACTTGAAGTCCGCCAAGCGGCGCAGCGGGTTCACGTAGAAGTAATGTCTGCCCTCGAGGCTGATTCCGGGCAGGACCCCGTTGTAAAAGGCCTGCTCCATCAGGTCGGCGTGACCGGCGTCGCCGGAGACGGCGAACTGCCGCCACATCCACATGAAGTACCCGATCGTGGCGCAGGTCTCATTGTAGGCCGTGAGGTTCGGCAACTGATGGTCCCGGCCGTAGGCCTGATGCACGGTGCGGATGGAGCCGTGCCGCGCGGAACCGTCGGGCGAAGCGCCGTCGTAAAGGGCGCCGGTCATCCCGGTGAGGTAGAGCTTGCGAGTGGAGACATCCGCGGAAAGAGCCGCAAGGGCGCGGGCTATCCCCGCGTCGCCCGTCTCCGCCAGCAGGTCGGCCAGCCCGGCGTAGAAATAGTTGGCGCGCACGGCATGGCCTACGGCCTGGCGCGCCTCACGCAGGGGCACGCGATCTTGGTTCTGGTCGGCGGCGACCACCGTGCCCGGCACCCGGTCGCGGAGTTCGATGAGCGCGCGCAGCAGCGCGAGGTGCCGCGGATCACGCGTGACGCGGTGCAGTTCGGCCACCCCCATGTAGTGCGAGGGGCAGATGGCGTTGCGCGCCAGTTCGTCAGGCACCTCCCGGGCCAGCCGTTCCAGGTAGTCGGCCGCGCGCTTGGCGGCCGCGAGGAGCGTCGTCTTGCCGGTGGCGCGGTGATGCACGCAGGCCGCCGTCATCAGGTGGCCCATGTTGTAGGTCTCGAAATGCTCCCGGTCCTCGAACTCCCGCGCGCGGGCGTCACCCTGGCGCTGCGGGATGATCTTCTGCGTATGCAGGTACCCGTCCTCGCGCTGCGCCTTCACCACGGTGGCGATGATCGCGTCCATCTGCCGGTCGAGCGCGGGATCCCTCGTCACCGCATAAACCTGCGCGAGCGCCTCCATCCACTTGAGGAAGTCGCCGTCGTTAAAGGGCGGGCCATGAAAGCGGCCGTCGCGCCCGCGGCCCTCGCCCGCGGCGATCAGGAAATTCGACCAGGCGTGGCTCTCCTGATCATCGCGGAAGATCGTCCAGAGATGCGGCACCATGGTGTCGCGGCACACGTCAAAGCGGCCGCCGAGCAGGCCGCCGTTCCAACGCACCTCGTCGAGGCCGAACATCCCGAGCACCGCGTGCGGGGATCGGCTGGTATCGACGAGCGCCCGCTCGCCACCCGCCGCGGAAACCGACGCAAGAAGGGCGAGCCAGAGGATCCGCGCGGCCGTCATCGGTGGCTCCCCTCCAGCCGCGCCGGGTCGAGGATCACGTGCCGGATGCGCTTCCGATCGGCGGTGTAAGTGACATGGAGCTTTCCGTCCGATGACTGGATGACCGCCGGATAGGCATACCCGCTGCGGACCGGCTCGCTCTCCAGGGTGAGCACGCGCGTCCACGCCAGGCCGTCGCGCGAGACGGCGATGTCGAGCGGATGGCGGTTGCCCTTCGCCTCACCGGCACGATGCGCGGAGTGATTATAGACGATCAAGTGGCGGCCATCGGCCAGCGTGATCGCGTCGGTGCCGGAGTTGGGATTCGGCAATTCGGTCGCCGTGAGCATGCTCCAGGTCGCGCCGCCGTCGCGCGACCAGGTCTGCGCCACGACGCCTTGCCGCGTGCGTGCCAGCGCTTGCAGCAGGCCGCCGGGATGCAGCAGCACGCTCGGCTGGATGGCGTCGAGGCCGGGCCCCTTGTCCACCGGGCCAACCCGCGTCCACGTCCTGCCCGCATCGCGCGAGACTTCCAGATGCAGGCGCCAACCATCGGGATTCCCTTCGGTGCTCGACCCGGCCAGCCACGCGCCGTCGGATAGAACGACAGGTTTGTTCTTCACCGGACCGATGATCCCAGGAGGCAGGCGCCGGGCGGCCGACCAGGTAAGGCCGCCATCACGCGACTCGCGCACCATGCCCCACCAAGCCGAAGGCGAGGGACCAACCTTGTAGAAAAGATGGAGACCACCGCCCGGGGCGGCGAAGAGCACGGGGTTCCACGTGGGAAAACGCCGACCATCCTCCTGCCGGCCATCAGCCACCTCCACGGCCGGCAGCCATCTTCCCTCCTCGCGTCGCGCAAACCAGATGCCGACATCGGGGTGTCGTTCCTTGGTGCCGCCGAACCACGCGGCCGCGATCCGCCCGGGCGATACTTCCACGACCGTGGAGGCGTGACACTCCGGGTAGGTCGCGTCGGGGTTGACGATCGCCGTTTCGAGGATCGCGTCGCGGGCTGTCGGCGGCTGGGCGGAAAGGCCGGCGAGCAGGAGCAGGACGCAGGCGGGAAGAAGGACGGGGATCATGGCTGGAGGGGAAGACAGCGGCCGAGGCGGAGGGCGAAATCGCGGAGGAAATCCTCGCGCCAGCGGCTTACGGTGCGAGCGCCGGCGTGGATGCCTTCAGCGGCGGCCGGCGCGGGATCGTCCGTCCACCAATTGGGGTGTGTGGCCGACGGTGGTCCACCGCGCAGGGGGAAGGCCGTGAACTCGCCCTTCGCGCCGTCGAGCGCGGCGAAGTCGCTGCGGATCACGTAGGGCCAGACCTTCGCGTCGCGCGGGGAGAACCGGAAGCGGAGCGTCGCGCCGTCGTTGACCACGGCCGCCGGGATGCGGTTGTCGAAAAGCACGCGCGCCGAGTGTTCAAGCGTCATCCCCAGCGGCAGCGGCACGGCGAACTCCACGACGGAGAAAACCTCCACGGCATCGGCCGCGGTGGTGAGTCGCGGGAATTCAGCGACGCGTCCGTCCCACGCCCGCACGAAGCGTCCGCCCCAGCCGTCGAGGTCGGCACGCTCGGGATCCGGGCGGAGCACGTGCACGACGGACGGGCTGTCACCCATCTTGATCGCGCCCTTGAGAAAGGAGGCGAAATAGTCGCCCAGCGCACCCCGGCCCGCGGCGTGAGCCGCGACGAAGCCGGAGTTACCCCATTGCCCCGTCTGGTTACCGCCCACGAACCATCCGCGGTACGTGGCGTTGGCCTCGATCAGCCAGAGCGCCGGATGCTGGCGCTGCAGGTACGCGTAGGCGTCGACACTCCACATCTTGTTCGGGCCGCCGATGAAATACACCCGCAGCCGCGGGAGGATATCAGGCGCGTCGTGCAGCGCCTGCGCGAGGTCCTCGATACCGCCCCAGACCAGCACCCACAGCGGCCGCGGATCCGGGCGCCGAGCGCAGCGGATGATCCACTCGGAACCCTCGGTGGGCGACCCCACGCCGGCCTGACCCGGCGATTCCAACGCCCCTTGCTTCGCGAGGGCGCGCAATGCCGCCGGTTCGGGATAGCGCCCGGAACGCGCCCGCAGTGCCACGAAGTCACGCGCGTAACGGTCGATCACCTCGAGGATATGCTCACGCCGGCCGGGACCATACGGAGAGGAGACGATGCCCTCGAGGTCGAGGGCGTCGGCGCACAGCAGCAGGTGCACCATCGACTGGAAGTCGTCGGGATCCGTTCCGCCGATGTCGGTCGAAACCAAGATCCGCGGGCGCGCGCCTGAATCCGGCAAGGGGCCCGCCGCCGCGACCAGCCACGGCGCGAGCAGTAGGAGGAGAACGATGCGGTGGAGCGGCATGAGCAGGCGGATCACGGCGCGGGTAGCTTTCCGACGACGCGCTCCAAGGCGGCGGAACGGGCCACGACACGTCCGTCGATGCGCACCTGCAGACCGGGCCCCCGACCGAAACGCGAGCCGTCGCGGTCCCAGCATATCTCGAGCTCGCGCCCGTGGTAACGCACCGCCGAAACCCGAAACCAGCTCCACGTTTCGGCCGGAAGCAGCGGGTGTACCTCTACGACGTCGTCCTCGCGCGGCCGTAGCCCCGCCAGGCCGGCGATCACGAGGTCGGCGAACGTCGAGTGGTGGTACCAGCGGCTGCGCTGATGGTCGCCCTTCAGCCAGGCTCCGGTTCGCTCGTCGAGGTACTCGCCGATGTACGGGCGGCCGTTCATCCGGTGGCTGCGTACGTAGGTGAGGAACGCATCGAGGTAGTCGTGCCGACCGACGATTTCCTGGGGATAGTCGCGCAGCACGTTGGCCAGCGCGGTGAGGGTCTGCGAAGTTGCGAACGGCCACACCGCGCCATCCCACTCGCAGGTCCCGGTACCGTGCGTCCGGAAACCAGGGTGACGGCGCTCTGCCGTCGTCAGGCCGAACGGCGCGCGAAACCCCGCCTCGTCGCGCAGCTGCGCCCAGGCCCGCTCGTGGCCGCGCCCCGGCTCCGGCAGGTGAAAGTACCAAGGGATGAAGCCGATGGCCTCGCGTACTCCGGCGAGCGCGCCGTCGTCGCGCCGCACCTCGAAGAACGCCGAGTCCGGGTTCCACAGGGCGGCGACCACGAGCGCCCGCAGGCGTTCGGCGTCGGCCTCAAAATGCTCCCCGAGCGCCGGCCGGCCCGCAATCCGCGCGAGGACCGCGAGGGCACGGGCGTTGCCGTACATGTAGCTGTTGATCGTGGGACGGACGTGCCGCCGTGTGCGTGAGCCGCTGATCGACTCCTCCATGGCGTCGCGCACGTCGAACTGCCAATAAAGCCCGTCGGCGCGCCGCTGCTCCGCCTCCCAGTGCCGTTGGTCGGCGACCAGATCGTCGAGCAGGCCGACGGCGAAGGCCCGGTCGCCGGTAACGCGCATGCGCTGGAGGACGGCATCGGCGAGCCATTGGCTGTAGCGATGAAGCCTCGGCTGCGGCGCCCCGGCGTTTCCGCGGAGCCACCAGAGCAAGTAGTCGTCGTGGTAGCGGGCATCACGCAGCCAACGGCCTTCCATCAGGTGATGGCCAAGGGCGCTGCTCACGGGCTCGGCGCGGTTGATGAATTCGGTGAACACGTGGCCGGCTGCGGCAGCCGGGGGCCGCCGCAGGTGTTTCCGCAGCGCCCACCACCGGAAATAGTAGATCTCCTCGACCTCGGAGTCGGGACACTCGAGGAGCGGGATGTTGGCCGTGAGCCACTCGGCCGCGGCCGCATTCGGCACGAGGTTCACCACCGGTTCGTCCTCCATCGCGTTGAACCGGGCGACATGGCGGGCGAGGGACTCCGCCGGACTGGCCGTGGCAGCGGTCGGCAGCGGCGCCCCGCCGGCGATTGCCATGATCGCCGCCACGAAGATCGGCACCGGAAACCGGAAGGGAGCGCGTCGAGCCATCCGCACGATGTTCATGCCAGGCCGGACCTCGGGGAACCGCAAGCGGGCAGGACAGTCCGACGCGCGATGCGGCTCCACCCGACTTGCCAAAGTTGACCCCCATGACGGAGCCTTCGGAAACGCCCATGCCGACCCTGATCTTTCCCGTCCCGCGAAAGGCCGCCCTGCCGCTCGCCACGTTCCTCGCCTTGCCCGGCCTGCTGACCGCCGCCACCACGCCTACCCCCGCCGCCGAAGCCGTGCAGCTTTCGCCCTTCGTCATCTCCACGGAGCGGGAAACCGGTTGGTCGGCCAACGAGACCCTCTCGGCGACGCGCACACGCCAGGCGCTCAAGGACGTGCCGGTCAACATCGACGCCATCACCGCCGACTTCATCGAGGACCTCGGTCTCAACACGGCCGACGAGGTCACGCAGTTCGTCGCCAACGTTTACGCGGCGCCCACGATGGAGAACGACAACCAGACCGACAACTTCTCCTTCCGCGGCCTTTCCCAGCGGTTCAACGTCTCGCGGAACTACTTCCGCTGGTACGTGCCGAGCGACACGTACAACGTGGAGCGCATCGACTTCGGCAAGGGCTCCAACTCGCTGATCTTCGGCGACGTGGAGCCCGGCGGCCAGGGCTCGGTCTTCACGAAGCGCGCGCTGCCGCGCAATTTCGGGACGCTCTTCGCCCAACTGGGCAGCGAGGGCGCCTACCGGTACCAGCTGGATGTGAACCGACGGCTCCGCGACAACCTGGCCGTTCGCGTGAACGCCGTCCGCCGCCAGGAGAAGACGTTCCAGGACGCCTCGGCCTACAAGCTCGCCGGCGAGACGATCGCCTTCACCTATCAGCCCTTCCGTGACACCATGATCCGCGTGGAGGCGGAACGCGGGGACTTCGAGAACGCCCGCGGGTTCTCCGGCATCACGGTGCGCGAGCAGTCCGCCCGCTCGCTCGGCTTCACCAGCGTGGGCCCTTGGTACACATCGGACGGCGCCTGGTTCAACCAGGCGTCGCTCGCCGCCGCGGACCGCAGCTCGACCAACGGGCCGGCGGGCGGCTCGCTCTCGCTGCTGGAAGGCGGCTACGTGGACGTCGCGATGCGCAACGCCGCGGGCGCCATCACGGGCACGCGTCGCCTCGCGGGATTCCCGAAGCACTACAACCTCCGCGGCTCCTTCGACCGGCAGGCCCGGCCGTTCAGCACCTACTCGGTGACGATCGAGCAGCGCCTTGGGCCGCTCGGCCTTGAGCTCGCGTACAACCACCAAAACCAGGACGGCCTCCGGAACGACAACTTCTTCAGCAGCACGGTGAGCCTCGACGTGAACGGCCGACCCTACATCGACACCGCCGGCATCGACTGGAAGCGCTTCGGCAACGACGTCGACGCCTTCCGCGGCACCGCGGTCCTGCCCCTGAACCTGTTTCCGTGGATGCGCCAGACGCTCATCGGCACCGCCGAGTACCGCGAGGACTTCACCAACAATTACCGCAAGGCGCTCTACAACGTGAAGCGCTTCGAGAACGGGACCGTCACGGCCGTAAGCCAGACCAACGACCGCGTGCGTTTCCGCCTCTACCTCGACGATCCTCGGTTCTACTCCCGCGCGCTCTTCGACCGCTTCACTCTCGCGAATCTGCCCGCCGACCGAGACTTCGAGGCGAAGCAGCTTTCCTTCGGCAACGCGGCCGACGGCACCGAATGGCGGCAGGCCTATGCCGCCGCCGTCTCCGCCAACGGCAGCTACCTCAAGGGCCGGCTCCAATCGCTGGCCGGCGTGCGCTGGGACTGGAACCGCACCTACGAGTACCGCGGCACCCGCACTTTCGGCCCCTACCGCGAGGACATTCCGCCGCCCGACCGCGCCGAGGCCCTGCCCGGCGAGTACGTCGAGAACCCAAACCTGCACCTCTTCAACACCAGCTACTCCTTCGGGCTCACCTTCGCCCTGAACCGCGACATCAACCTTTACGGCGTCTACTCCGACTCCTTCCGGTGGCAGGACGCCCGCACCTTCGACAAGAAGGTCTTCGGTCCGATCTCGGGCGTCACCAAGGAGGTCGGTCTCAAGGGCGGCGTGCTCGACAACCGCGTGACCTTCACCCTCGGCGTCTTCCACATCGACCGCCAGAACGTCGAATTCCGCTGGAATCCCTCGAGCTTCAGCGCCGGTGACGTCGAGAACCTGATGAACCCGAACAACATCACGGCCGACGACCCCCGCTACGTCACCTCCTGGCGCGACGTGAACCAGTTCCGCAGCATCCTCTCGACCGAGACCTCGAAGGGCTTCGACCTCACCCTGCTCACCCGCCCGGCCAAGGGTCTCCAGGCCCGCTTCACCGTCGGGCGGGCCGAGGTCATCACGCGGCCCGACTTCTCCTCGTTCCGCGCCTACTACGAGGCCGCCGTGAAGCGCGGTGACGAGGCTCCGGCCCTGATCGCCGACGCCAAGGAGGTGCTCGATTCCAGCGACTTCGCCACGAAGCCCTCCGGGGCCCGGGCCGCGCCATGGTCGGCCAGCTGGATCCTGGATTATGCCTTCGCCCGCGACGCCTGGGCTCCGCTCCGCGGCGTGCGGTTGGGCGTGAACGGCAGCTGGCGCGACTCCTACCTGCTCGGCATCAGCAACGGCCGCGAGCTGGTCGGCGGCACCACCCACGGCGTGAACGCATACGTGATGCGCGACCAGCGGATCTGGAACCAGCAGCTGCGCCTCCGACTCGGCGTCCGTAACCTCATCGACCTCGAGAACACCGGGGACATCCGCAAGACGGGCTTCACCACGCTCGCGAGCGGTGCCGTCAATTACCGCTATACGTACGTCATGCCCCCGCGCTGGGACCTAACCGCCACGGTGCGCTTCTGACGCTTCCCGCGCGGCTCCCGCCCTTGCCTTGCCCACGGCGCTGCTCAGCCTCGGCGGCGGTCGCGGCGCGCGCCGCTTTCCCTCCCCGACCTACCCCATGAGTACCTCCCGCCGCCAGTTCCTCACGCGTTCCACCCTCGCCGGAGCAGCCGTCGCCGCCGGCGCCGGCCCAACGATCGCTTCCGCCGCGGCCGCCGCGAAGCCGGCCATCCTCGGCGGCAAGCCCGTGCATCAGGGCGGCTGGCAAACCTGGCCCGTGTGGAAGCCGGAATGGGAGGCCGAGATGCTCAAGGTCTGCCGCAGCGGCAAGTGGAACCAGGCCGCCGGCGGGGCCGTGGCGGAATTCCAGCAGCGCTGGTCGGAGCTGCTTGGCGCGAGACGCTGCCTCGCCACCTCGAGCGGCACCACCGCACTCATCACCGCCCTCCACGTCGTGGGCGTCGACGCCGGCGACGAGGTCATCGTCTCCCCGTACACCTTCATCGCCTCGTACAACGCGATCCTCGCGCACAAGGCTCTCCCGGTCCTGGCCGATACCGATCCCGCCACGCTGAACATCGATCCCGCCTCGATCGCGCCGCGCATCACCGACCGCACGCGCGCCGTCATGCCCGTCCACATCTTCGGCCTGCCCTGCGACATGGATCCGGTCAACGCGATCGCGCGCGCGAAGGGCCTTCGCGTCGTGGAGGACGCCTGCCAGGCCTGGCTCGCCGAGTACAAGGGCCGCAAGTGCGGCACCCTCGGCGAGCTCGGTTGCTTCAGCTTCCAGCAATCGAAGCACATCCCGGCCGGCGAGGGCGGCGCGATCACGGGCATGGACGCCGATCTCGTCGACCGCTGCGACTCCTACCACAATTGCGGCCGCTCCGTGGGCAACTTCAAGGGCAACGGCTTCTTCACCCGCGGGAGCAACTTCCGTCTCACGCAGTTCCAGGGTGTCGTGCTGCTCCAGCAGATCGAGAAGCTGGTTGCCGAGACCGCGCGCCGCCGCGAGGCCGCCGCCTACCTGAACGACCAGCTCGGCCGCATCCCGGGGATAACCCCGGTGCGCGTGCCGGAAAACAGCCGCGGCGTCTACCATCTGTATCCGGTGCGCTACGACGCCGCCGCCTTCGGCGGCCTTTCCCGCGACGTTTTCCTGCGGGCCCTCGGCGCCGAGGGCATTCCCGGCAGCGCGGTCTACAAGGAGCAGTACTTCGACGGCATCTTCGACGAGGCGATCGCCTCGCGCGGCTTCCAGCGGCTCTTCCCGGCCGAACGGTTGAAGGCATTCCGGGACAGCTTCCGCGAGCTCAGGGGCAACCGCGCCACCTGCGCCTCGGTCGTGGCCCTCCCGCAGACGGTGCTGCTGGCCGACCGGCCGGCCCTCGACCACGTGGTCGAAGCTTTCGCCCGTCTGCAGGCCCGGAGCGCCGACCTCGTCGCCGCCAAGCTGAAGGGCTGACGGCGGCCGGAACAGGAAAGCTCGGCTTCTCCGCGGCTGCAGCCGCAGCCACACGGGATGCCACTTCCGCACGATCGACCGACGGCATCCTCGTCGGAAAGGCCGTCCCTTGTGGCCGCGGGTGCTACCGCGGATCGTCCACGAAAAGCTCTCGGATGTTTCCCAGAACTGAATCCACCGAACGCACCACGTGAATCTTCCGCGGCTGCAGCCGCAGCCACACGGGATGCCACTTCCGCACGATCGACCGACAGCATCCTCGTCGGAAACGCCGTCCCTTGTGGCCGCGGGTGATACCGCGGATCGTCCACGAAAAGCTTTCGGAAGATTCTCCAAGCCACGCTTTCCGAACGCACCGCATGAATCCTCCGCGGCTGCAGCCGCAGCCACACGGATGCGGCTACTGACAGAGGAGCGTAAGGTGTTCCGGCCGGAAAGCGGTCCCGGTGGACTCAAACGCTACGGCACCGGCGATCGCGAGGCCGGCTCAGGCGAGGCAGGCCTTGAAGGCCTCATTCAGCTTCGCGCGGTCGAGGTTCTTGCCGATGAACACGAGAGTGTTGGCGCGCGGCTCTCCGGCGGCCCATTCACGATCGAATTGCGCGTCGAACAGCATGTGTACGCCCTGGAAGACCAGCCGCTTGTTCGAGCCCTTCACCGCGAGCACGCCCTTCATCCGGTAGATGTCGCCGCCTTTCGTCCGCAGCAGCTCGCTGATCCAGTCATTGAGCCGCTTGCCGTCGAGGTCGCCGGGCACGCTGATTCCCACCGATGTCACCGCCTCATTGTGCTCGTGCGCCAAGTGAAAATCCTGCTGCCAGACGGGTTTCACGACCTCGCCGTTCACGTGGATGTGAAGCGGGTCATGCCCGCACGACTCGAAGACGAGGAAGTGCCCCGGCGCGTCGATGCGCAGCCGGAACCGTCCGTTGCCGTCCTTCAGCAGCAGCCGGCGCAGGGTCGCGCCCGGCGTGATCTCCTCGTCCTCGGCGGTGCGCGACTCCCAGTCGGAAAAAGCCAGCACCGCGGCCTCGACCGCCGCAGCCGTCGGCGGGCAGGCGGCCGCGGGCTCTTCCCGCCCGGGCACCTTGGCCACCGGCATGATCACGACGTCGAGCTCGTCGGGGTTGCCGTGGTGGTGATGCGCGTGGTCGCCGTGATCGTGACCATGATCGTGCCCGTGATCGTGGTCGCAGTGACCGATCTCGAGCACGTGCGAGCCGGCGGGCAATGGATACGCACCCGCCCATTCGAAGGGGTACTCGGGCTCGAGGAAGCGCGGCTCGAGGCCGACGGCGCGGTTGAGGTTGAAGCCGCCGACGTCCAGGACGCGGTCGAGCGGCAGGTCGCAGCGGTTCGTGCGGTGCAGGCGCGCCACCGCGTTGATGCGCCGGATCCGCGCCTCAAGCGCGTCGAGCTCGGTCGGCGGGGCGAGATCGGTCTTGTTGAGGAGGATCACGTCGGCAAAGGCCACCTGTTTCACCGACTCGTCGTCCTGGTCGAGGTGGCGGGCGACGTGCCGCGCGTCGACGACCGTGACGATGGCGTCGAGCTTGAATGCCCGCTTCATCTCGTCGTCGGTGAAAAACGTCTGTGCGACCGGAGCGGGGTTGGCGAGGCCCGTGGTCTCGATGATGACGCCGTCGAGCCGGTCCTTCCGCTTGAGCAACCGGCCGAGGATACGGATGAGGTCGCCGCGAACACTGCAGCAGATGCACCCGTTGTTCATCTCGAAGAGCTCCTCCTCGCTACGGACGACGAGTTGGTGGTCGACGCCCACCTCGCCGAACTCGTTCTCGATCACCGCGAGTTTCTTGCCGTGGTGCTCCGTTAAGATGCGGTTGAGCAGGGTGGTCTTGCCGGCGCCAAGGAAGCCGGTGAGGACGGTGACGGGAATCATCGTCGCACCGTTACCGGGGCCCGGGGAAACCTCAAACCCGGAACGGAAGCCACGATCGCGGATGTGGCCGCGGGTGCTACCTCGGATCGTCCACGAAAAGCCTTCGGACGTTTCTCGAAGCCACGCTTCCCAAAAATACCCCGTGAATTTTCCGCAGCTGCAGCCGCAGCCACATCGATCCGCGCCTGCCACCCCTCCGTGGTTACCCGGGCTTGGAACCTTTCCGCACGAAGCCCGTTCGACTGCGTCCTACTCGATCCAACGAGGCAGGATGCCTTGTCCACGACGGAACCAGCCCGTCAGGGCATCGTGGTTTGGCTTCCGTGTTTTCCGTGTGTTCCGTGGTCCACTCCAGCCACCGCAGCTGTTTTCTCCGTGCCATCGTGAAGCGCATCGGTTGAAACGAGCGCGCATGCAAATCGGCTTCTGCACCGACCCGGCCACCTTGGCCACGCTGCCCTTCCGCCCCGAGTGCGACTTCATCGAGGGCCATGTGGTGAATTTCCTCACCCCGGAGGCGTCCGACGCCGACTTCGCGCCGCGCGCGGCCGCGCTGCGGGCCTGCGGTTTTCCGATGCCGGCGGCGAACGTGCTGCTCCCGGCGGCGCTAAAGTGCAGCGGGCCCGAAATCGACTACGCGCGGCTCGACCGCTACGCGCAGACCGTGTTCCGCCGCTGCCGCGAGATCGGCATGACGATCATCGTCTTCGGCAGTGCCGGAGCGCGCATGGTCCCCGACGGGTTTCCCGTCGCGAAGGGCTTCGAGCAGTACGTCGACATGCTGAAGCAGTTCGGCCCGCTCGCCGAGGAGGCGGGCGTGACGCTGGTGGTCGAGCCCCTGAACCGCGGCGAATGCAACCTGGTGAACACGGTGCTCGAGGGCGCGGAGGCCGTGCGCCGCGCCAACACGAACGGCGTGAAGCTGCTCGTCGATCTGTTCCATATGCTCCGGAACGGGGAGTCGCCCGATGACATCCTTAAGGTCGGGCCGCTCATCCGCCACGCGCATCTCGCCGAGAACAAGGATCGCGCCGCTCCCGGGGTGAACGGAGACGACTTCCGCCCTTTCCTCCGCGCCCTGCGCAGGGTGGGCTACAACGACCGGCTCGCGCTGGAGCCGATCTGGACGGACCTGCCCAACCAACTCGCGCCCGCGCTGCGCGAAGTGCGCCGCCAGCTGGCCGACGCCGGCTACTGAACTCATGACCTACCCGCATTTCGTCCGCATCGACCGCGAGGGCCGGCAAGGCGAGCGGCACTTTGTCGTGCACACGCATGATCCACGGTTCACCGCGGAATTCGCCGAGGATGGCGGCCACGCTGGAAAAGGCGGCAAGGGCGTGCTGAAGCGCGTGTGCGTGCCCAACTCCTGGGCGGGCGACTACAGCCGCTACGCGCAGTGGCTGACGCGGGCGCAGGAATTCTTCGAGGCGGCCTCCTCGGGATCGGGACCAGCCCCGCGCCGCTGATACGGGAAGACGTTTAGTAAAGGGCTGCGCGGCTCAGCCGTTGCAGCCGCAGCCCTCGCCGCAGCCACCGCCACCACCACCGCCGTGGGCGTGGCCGTGGGAGACCTCTTCGGCCGTCGCCTCGCGGGCCTCGACGACCTCGACATCGAACGTGAGGTCGACGCCGGCGAGCGGGTGATTCGCATCGAGCAGGATCTCGTCGCCCTCGACCGCCGCCACCGTCACCACCGGATCCGAGCGATGCGGGCCAGTCTGGAACTGGTCGCCGACGTTGATCTCACCTTCCACGGGGAGCGCCTCGCGCTTCACCCGCTGCATCTGCGCGGGGTCGCGCTCGCCGTAGGCCTCGCGGGCGGGAACCTCCACGCGGGACTTCTGGCCGGCGATCGCCGCGCGCAACCGGGAGTCCAAACCATCGATGATCTGCCCCGCGCCCTCAAGGTAGGTCACGGGACCGCCGCCGGCGGACGTATCAAGGACGCGCCCGCCCGGATCGCGGAGCGTGTAGTGGAAGGAGACGATGCGAGGCATGAGACGGGGAGGCAGACGGGCGGGGCGGAAAACGCAACCCCACCCGCCGGATCACTTGAGCTCGCGGATGCGGAGGTTGCGGTACCAGACGGGCGCCTGGGCCTTGCCGTGCAGCCCCTGCAGGCCGATCGGGCCGTTGCGGCTGAAGTCCTTCAGAGCCGTCGCGAACTTGTTAGGGGTGCCGTCAGGATTCTTCTTCGGCTCCTTCCAGTCGTTGAGGTCGACGTTCCAGACCTCCTCGCCGTTGAAGACCAGCGACATCCGGTTGTCGCGACAGGTGATGGTGAAACGGTTCCACTCGCCCACGGGCTTCGCCATCTTCTTCGCCGGCGCCTTTGCGTTGTAGATCGAGCCCACCTCGCCGTAGAGCGCGCTGTCGGCCGTCTCATGCACCTGGATCTCCAGCGCGGCCAGCACCTGCTTGGTGTTGCCGGAACGTAGGAAGACGCCGCTATTGGACTCCTTCGCCACCTTGAACTCCAGATCGAGGACGAAGTTGGCGTAGGACTTCTTCGTCCAGATCGTGTCGTGGGTCTTCGCCACGAGCATACCGTTGTCCCAGGTCCAGCTGCCGCCCTTTAGGTCGGCATCGGCGAGGTCGGCGGCGAAGAGCGGCGTCCAGCCCGTGGTGTCGGGATGGGAGGCCGGCGCGGCAACGAGCGGGGCGACGGCGAGCAGCAGGGCGGTGGAGAGGGCGGCGAAGCGGGGGGATTTCATGGTAGGATAGGGGGTGAGGGAATCAGGGGGCCTTTTCGACGAGCACAAGGTCGTCGAAGTCGGCCGTGACGACGTTCTTGGTGAAGGAGTGGATCCAGACCTCGACCTGGACCGAACCGGCGGGGGCGACGCCTTCCTTGGTGAAGGCCTTCCATGCGGTGTCGGTGCGACGGATGGGAACGTTCACCTGATTCTTCAATTCCGGGCGCGTGAGGTGGTCACCCTTGGCGTCGTAGAAACGGAGGTACACGGCGATGCCCTCGCCCTTCACCGCCCGTCCCTGAAAGCGCACCTCGTAGGTACGGCCGGCCGCGGCGGGAAACCGCTTCGACGCGACGCTGGAGCCGAGCGTGCCGCTGGCGTCGGTCACCCGCAGGCCCAGCTTGCCGGAGCGCGCGGCCTCGGGCACGGCGGCGCTCATGGCGTTATCACCGGCGGCATTCCAACCGGAGAGACCATCTTCGAATCCAGCATTGGCCAAGGGCATGACGGATTCGGCGGCGGACGCCGCGAGCGGGAGCAGGAGGGCGAAACGCAGGAGTGATTTCATGGGGAAAAGAAAACGCGTTGGCGAAGGGCGGACGTAAGCACTTTTCGTCGGAGGCAAGACGACGGGAAGCGTTTTCGGTGACATGCCAGCGCGCGACCGCCTGGCCAAAGCCCGATAGCGGTGCGACGCCGAGGAAGGCACGTGGATCTTCCGCGGCTGCAGCCGCGGCCACATCGGATGCGGCTTCCGACCGAACGACCGACGGCATCCTCGTCGGAAAGGCCAGTCCCTGTGGCCGCGGGCGCTACCGCGGATCGTTCACGAATTCCCTTCGAACGTTTCCCCGAACTGAATCCACCGAACGCACGGCGTGAATTATCCGCGGCTGCAGCCGCAGCCACACCGGATGCGGCTTCCGACCGAACGACCGACAGCATCCTCGTCGGAAAAGTCATCCCCTGTGGCCGCGGGCGCTACCGCGGATCGTTCACGAATTCCCTT
>JACCDP010982242.1_pt1 | contig 37029 bp, 35 predicted proteins | sample 7445841 | NCBI WGS metagenome assembly JACCDP01 (sample SAMN15323441, study PRJNA562643) | freshwater metagenome | isolation source: river surface water | place: USA:Blue River Watershed | collected 2017-08-17 | reverse complement strand
GCTCAAGGGATTCTCGTTTGCGTCGCATGTCTCGAATGTATTGGTCTCGATAAAAGTCTTGTATTTTCGGCTCTTCAGATATTTTGGCATATCGTTGCATCGACTGGACGCAAAGACATATGCATCGGCTCCCATGTCCTGCGCCGCTTGTTCTAAGGAATCAATTAAAACTTTATGGCCGATCGTAGGCGGCTGGAATCGGCCAAATGTAAAGATTGCTGTTTTAGAGCGCTGTTCAATGGTATCTCCAGACATCGCTACCTGTTCCTTACTTAGTGCCTCTAATTTTTTTACTAGACATGCTGTAATAGCTAGGTCCCTATGGGAAAAATTGAAGGAAGAGCCCTAGGATTGCCCTAGACGTTGAGTTGAAGTGTACGCGTTCCAAAATTGACTCCAATCCTTCCTTTCTTTCCTTCCTTTTAAAAAATGTCCTTCAAAACGTTCTTCTGTTTCTTCCTTCCTTTCATCGGTGTCTTTGGCATCCACTACATTACCGCCAACTTGTACGCCGAAATGTGCTGCCCTCTGTCTCTTACAGGCATCCTACAATCCATGATGATGACAGGTAGTCCTGCCTGCGGCCTCATGCTCAACGTCATGAACTACACCAACAATGCGTACACAGCAACTACCGCAGGCATGGCCACGATCCTCATCGCAAAAATGACAAACTACTTCGCCTTACCCAAAGAACGTGATCGCGATGTAGAAGACTAAACGTGCTCTTTCAATACTAAACCAAGCACACGAGCAGGGCTCTTTCCTTTGGGCGGCTCAATCGCACTATCCAGAAGCACAGCACGGATATGCGTTTTTGCCGTATCACGACTGAGTCCCTTTGCTTTTCCAACAATTTCCGCCAAATCGTTGAGAACAAGAGACGGAGTCGTATCTTCTTCTGTACAAGGACGTGTATGTTCGAGAATGAGCTGGATCAGTTGCTGCGCCTTTTCGTCGCCATCACAACTACGGAAGATGTTATCAGGAATGGAAAGAATCGTAGAACCATGTAAGATATTCAGAGCGTGCTGGAGTTTCTGCTCGTTTTCTTCGACAACTTCCGCAAACCACCGAATGGCTTCTTCCATACGAGATTTATGAAGACGCCATTCGACTTTACTTTTTACGGCTGCGGCATGTAGGCGTTCAATTGAACGAATGGTCGCTTCTTTCGTTTCTTCCTCTTCTGTATTCTTTTCGGATTCCCACCAAAGACGGAAGAGAAGCATCAGAGAAGGAAGCGCTTCCTCGGTCATCGCCTCGAAATTGCTGAGATAAATCAACATCTTTCCTTCGACAAATTCAATATCACGATCGCCCTTGGAAACCTTGCCTGTAATCGGAGTGTATCGACTGACCATGACACCAATACGGACATTCTGATTTTCTTTCATATCGCGCTTGAACTTGTCGACTTCCGCGGATGGAACCGGTCGATCGTAGTTCTTGACTTCCCACAGAATCGTATGATTTGCCCAGGTCATTAAGTAATCGCCGGCATGTCCAATACCATTGTGCGCACTATCGATCAGACTGAATTTTTCTCCTAAACCGTAGGCTGCGACGAGTTTCTCGCGAAAGATGACTTCATATTCACTGCCTTTGGTTTTGACGTTCTGCTGGGGTTTCTTACGAATGACATCCGCGAGCTGCCGAAGTTCTTCCGCTTGTTTTTGATACGATTCTTGGTACAAGGCAAGGGTTCGCTCAGAACGTGCGATCGCTCGTTCTTTTTCGTCGAGAGCGTGTTGTAAGAGAGCTTTCGTCCGTTCTTCCGCAATCCGAATATCCTGATCGCGCCCTGCCTCCAGAATCGCTTTTCGTTCATTCAGGGCGTGATTCTTTTCACGGATCGCGTCTATCTCTTTTTCCATTTGTTGTAGGCGTTGTTCAAATGCGCGTTGGGCTTGTTCCTGCCCTTCTTGTCTTGCTACTTGTTCCTGTGTATGCTGGGCTTCAAACATTTGCTTGATTCGTTGCTGATGCTCTTTGCGGAGCTCCATATGTTCCTCCTCAGACTTTACGATCTGATCCTGGAGTTCCTTGATTTGCTGCTCTGCGGCGGCCTTAATCTTGGCAATTTCTAGCTTGTTTCGCTCTTCGATTTCCTTGATTTCCTCGGTAGCACGCATATGCTTCACCGTTTGGAACATATGGGCGCCGATCTCGAGCGCATCGGAGATTTCCTCTGGACTCGCACTGTCATAGAAGACCGGCTGCGCTTTTGCTATAGTAAGTGTAATCGAACGAGGTTTTTTGGTACGCGCGGACATGATTGTTTACTTACGAAGGATTCACGTTAATGAATCAACTTTTATGCGAAGCAGGCCTGGTTCAAAAATTGACTTTGTTCAACCAGACAACAGTGGTAAGCACAGTGAAAATGGAAATTACCCCTAACGATTCTTCTCTCTTTCGTTCTTCCGTGGAAGCCCTTAAGGAATTCCTTCCACAGGCGATTCTCCGTGTGGACAGCGAAGGCATTCGCATCAATGGTATGGATGTGAGCCACGTCGGATTTGTCGATTATCTTCTTTCTGCTGCGGATTGTGCCGTCATCAAGGTTACGAAGCCACTTGTCATCGGAATGAATATGAACATTCTTGCGCGTACACTGACGGCAGTTGGCCAAGGTGATCGCGTGACTCTCGGCGTCAATAAAGGCCAGGATAAGCTTGTCATCTCCTACACAAATGATAAGATTTCCAAGAAGGCCGTGTACGAGGTGCCGATGCTGGATATTAGTGAAGATGCTCTTGACTTACCGGAACTGACGTATGCGGCCAATGTGCGGGCCAAGACGGCCGATGTTTCTTCTGTGATGAAGGAAGTAGCACATTTCGGTGATACGATGCTCTGTCGCCTCGATGAAGATGGATTCCATATTTCTGCGACAGGTGACGCAGGTAAGGTCCGTCAAACACTCGAAAATACTGAGGATCGTGATATGGAACTTTCAGATGATTTCGTGGAAGCCTCGTTCGCTGCCAAGTATCTCCTCATGATTATGAAGGGCGGCGCTCCTCTTTCTTCGACGACCCAAATTGAATTCGATCCCACTCAGCCGCTCCGCGCAACCTTCAAGTTCGGTTCCGCATCGCACTTTATTGCCTACCTTGCGCCAAAAATTGTAGAGGAATAAGTGCTTATGCGGTCGCTAAGGCTTAGCTTATGCAATCATTTGATATTTAATAGGCGCATGAGATACATATCCGTCGATTACAATATCGTCATACGTGTATTTTTCAATAGAATTGTGCGTTTGGTTGAATCGCAGTGTAGGAAATGTGTACGGCGTGCGTGATACTTGTTCTTTCACGCCTTCTATATGTTGCTCGTACACATGAATATCACCCAATAGAATATTGAGATTTTTTGGACTGTATTTGCGGGGTTCTGTCTTATTGAGTGTTTCGCACACAAGATGTAGCAATAGGGCGTTCGACGCAATATTGAAGGGAAGTCCACATGCCATATCGACACTGCGCTGATACATATTCATGCTAATTAAATAGCCCGCATCGTTAGCTTCTTCGGCATAGAATTGGATGACCAAGGAATGGCAGGGATACAGAACACCTTTACCCGCTTGTGCCGGATTGTAGGTCGTCATTAAGATGCGTCGAGAATACGGATCTTTTTTAAGTAAATTCATCGCATACTCAATCTGATCAAATCCCTTACCGCTGTAGTCCATTGCGCAGGATTCGTATTCAGCTCCAAAATGTTTCCAATTCCATCCATACATAGGCCCCATATCTCCCTCTTCATAGGGCAAGCCGCACGATTCAATAAATTGTTTGGTCGTGTTTGGCTTCCAAATATTGACCTGTTTGTCTTCCAGGATCTTTGAATTCGTCTGTCCCTTCAGGAAGAACATGAGCTCTTCGAAGATGCCACGCATAAAGACCTTTTTGGTCGTAAGAAGAGGAAATCCTTCACGGAGATCGAACGTCATGGATTTATGAAACATGGAATATGTTTTTCCGTTTCGTGTTTGACGGACATTCCCTTTACTCAAACAATCGTTGAGTGTTTCCAAGTATTGAAATTCAGGATGTCTTTTCGGTTGGTATTTATAGAATCCTACAGTCTCTAGTTTTTTGATTAAAGCGGCTTTCGTTTTAATATCTTTTAGAATCTCTGAATTCATATAGACTGCGTCTTTTTCGGAATCAGGACTTATAGTTTGCTGAATTTCACTGTAATATATCGTATCTACCAAATAGCGATGATCGTTGTAGACAGTTTCAATAAGTTTCGCCCCGCCGATCACAAAGATATTCAAATTCGGAAAACGTGTTGCGCGATCCTTCAGGAAATCGTCGAACGATGCGAAAGAAGCATCGGCTCCTTCTACAACGGATTTGGATAACACAACGTGTATGCGTCCTTCCAGCTTCTTTGGCAAGGATTCAAAGGTTTTGCGCCCCATCACCAGAACAGTCTCGTTAAATGTATCCAACGTCGTGCGCTGAAAGTGAGACATATCTTTCGGACAAGACCAAGGGATTTTTCCGTCGAGTCCAAACAGACCATTCGTATCGGTGGCAAAGATCAAGGAGATGCTCATTTTGTAAGGGTATATCACACTTAACGATTTAGACCAGCGCGTCATTTTTTGACAACTCTGTGTTTCTTACAATTATTATTGAATATTCAATCATAACGTTTGTATAATTATTTACGATTCTTGCGTGTGTTCTGTCTTCTACGAGGTTTTGTGGAACGTGTCTTGCTCTTACTCTTTCTCTTGCTTTTGCTACTGCGTACACCTCCTTGCGCCACTAAGGAAGCTTGTAGTGTTTCCAGTTCACTAATCGCTGTATCAATATTCATACGGTCCTTCATTTCTAGTGCAATCATTGGTTTTACGATAGTATGTATAAGGGAATGAATCGGTTTATTGGATTCTGCCTTGAATTCTTCTGGATATATCGCATACAATAGGGCGGCTAGTGTAATTCCTAATCCGTAACTATCAAAGGTTTTCACAATTTCCTCTTTGAGTAAAATTTCTGTTGGATCTGCTGGGGGATAATAGTTATTACGGTTACTATTATTTTCATCGTAACTATTGCGGTCCATATAATTATTATAATATCTGCTACCGCCTGCTGTATTTGCCGTTGCCGATAATTCCACAATATGAGACAGATTTTCCATATTCGCATCGGTAAGTGTATATTTATCCAGTGTTACACCAAGATCTTCACGATACTTGTATAGATTGCTTTGGTGAATATACTCTTGTGTTTCACCATCACTATCGAGTTCATCAAAGAAATCCTCATGAATGTGAATGCGTTCAAGATTACGGACACGATCTGTCATTAATGCTTCAGGGGGATTGTTATAGAATCCAAAACTGTATTCTAACAAAAACTGTCTTGTCGGAAGAAGCCAATCGAAATCGATAATTGTAAGTTTTCCTGTATTTGGATCAATCATTACATTTGTTTCACGGATATCTCCATGAATGATGTCTTTATCCTTAAGACTTTTTACATTGACACATAATTTCATAATTTCCTGTAACAGTGTTTGAATTGGTAATGCTTTCAGGATCGGCATGTATTTTGCGGATTCTTTGTTCGCTTTGTGAACACTTATTCCCAAATTGGGCATTCGTACAATATGTAAATCTTTCTTTCCGATTTCACAATTTCTTCGAACCCTCTTTGGGATATTTTTATAGGAAAATTTATGCATGTATGGACTAATTGTATAGTCATTTGTTTCTCCAAATACGTTATGAATCATGGCTTGTTTTGCGAGCAATTTATCGTAATTGCCTTTCGTGTAAAAAAGCTTTGATATGTTCGATGGATATTCTTTCCAAACACCGTCGACTTCATTTGGTAAGGCCGGTTCTACTGCGCAACCATACGATCCTTTTGCGATGTATTTGAGATTTGGGGATATGGGGGCAGGTTTTGGAACGACAGGTCCATATTCCAGGAGTTTTGGTTTTAATCGCGCAATTACATCGTTTAGTTCAGCGTACTGTTCTAACTCATATATTTTGTTCCATACGCTTGTTCGAAACATGTCAATCTTTAACAATTCTTTTGTGGTTATTAAATACGCAAACATATCATTTATAATCGCTATTCTTTCTGGTATATCTTCAGTATGATTTAACCTGGCAAAAAACTCAGCAACGCGGCTTTGTTCCTCATTCATATTCATTTATATAATATCTTTATTTTATATTAGAAAAAAAAATTCATAATATAAACCATACTAATTTTATTGATTTATTCTCCCGTTGCGTACGTCAGTGTCCATTCGCGTGCATTGGCATCGTATAACGCGCGATTGGTTTTGTAGATACCCGCAATATCGGGCACCAACGGATCATCGGGATTTGGGTCCGTTAAGAGACTGAGAATCGATAGAAGAACTTTGCTAATCGTTAAAGCGGGCGACCATTGGCTCTTCAGAATATCCAAACAGATTCCGCCGGCTGAATTGATATTCGGATGGTAAATGCGTGTTTTGAATTGTACATGGGGTTGCTTGAACGGATAATCGGTAGGAAATCGGATACTGAGTTTGAATACACCGCCGCTGTAAGGACTATCCGAAGGGCCAAAAATTACGCCTTCCCAATTGAACAGATCGTCATCTACGGGGCCAGCTGAGCAACCCGCCGGCGGATCCTTTTGAATATCTTCGAGTTCTTTCTGGATGCGGCGTTGAGACATGTTTTTACAATTACTAAAAAAGTATAGTGTGGTTCACTTTAGATAGAGTATTTAAGAACGCTGGGCCCCTTAGCTAGGAAAGTGCGTTTGAAGCCAGTCCACCACGGTTTGTACGACGGCTTTTGTATCGGCACCAGGTTCCGTGCTAATTTGGAGAGTAGGAAGTTTGGAGGACGCGATCCAGGCATTGTGTTGCTCATCAAGATCGTTCAAGTATTCAATGGGAATGGATTCTTCGCCAGTGCGTCCACGGATTCCAATACGATCCTTGGACGTCTTTGCGCTCGTTGTAAGATGAATGATTCCTTTCACTGGAAGATCTGCCGCAAAGTTATTGAACCACTTGAGATACAGATTCCATTCAAGCTGATCGATGATTCCCTGTTTGTGGAGCATTTCCGCAAAGACGTAGCGATCGGTTAAGACGGAACGTTCCGTAATAATGATGCGAGGTTTGCTCGTATCTGCGTCGTATTCTTTCAGGATTTTCAGGGTATCCATGAGACGAGTAAGAATGGCACAGTTCTGAAAGGTATAGGCCCAGCGACGCTTATCGGCGTAAAAGAGAGAAAGGAGGGATTCGCCTTTTTCGTTCGTCATTGTTAGCCATTCCCCAACGGGTTCAGGAATCACGGTAACAGTAGGAACGTTGGTACGGATGGCTTCGAGAAGGGTGGACTTGCCGGCACCGATGTTTCCGTCCAAAGTAATGATAATAGGGGATGACATTGTGTAAGACTACTGATGAAATCGCAAGGAAGGTTGACTGAATCAAATTTTTAGAAACGCTCGTCGGGCCAAAAATACGGGCGTTTGTTTTGTATATGTCTTTGTATCCGATTTTTGGTGTCTGTGGAACGCAGTGTGTTTAATCCGTCTTTTCCTTCTCTACAAGAAGATCGTAATGCGTATTGTTTGTGCGGAGGAGCTCGACACGCTTGTTCTCAGGATTGCCGAAGGTATAGACACCAATGGTATCATTACCCTCAATATAGTCGTAGATGACAAGATAGATATCGAGCAGATCCGGAATGATCGTAGGGGTCATATCCGCGATTTCTGTGTTCCAAACACCGTCTCGCTTATTCGCATGGAGACAGCGATAGAAGGTTTGGGAATCGCCGAAATACGGAATGTACTCCTCGGCGTTGTCCTGGATATGGCTCATCGCAAAGTAACGAATGCTCTTGTGGAACTCTTCGTCCTTATACTCGGCAACAGCAAGAGCGCGGTAGAAGCAGTTGCCATCGCCCTTGATGGAACGAAGGCTCTTCTTACACTCGGAAAGAAGGACGGGCACGGAACGGATAGGTAGCGAAGCACGGGAAAGAAGGGTAGACATTTTTTTAAGGAACGGAAAGAACGGAAAGGAAGGTGGCTTTAGTCGTGATGAGCGGGCGCATGTCGTTCCATCACAGGAATGGAATTCAATTTTTGCCGGAGTTTCATATACACCTGTTCTGGTTGCTCGAAAGAATATGCATTCAATAGGACGCTCGTATAGAACGGATGTCCTGTACGAGTCTCGGCAACTTGTAACATATTCGCAAGTTGTATGATGCGCTGTTCGCGTTTGATGAGTTCTGTTTCTACAAATACATATCCGGCATAAATCCCGATAGTTAGAAGAATTATAAGAATAAATCCCATAACAATTGTATTTTCTGAAACGATGATCATGGTATTGTGTAATATCTAGCATATCACACAATAATTTCGATTTTTGCGTTAGGTCTTATTGGTCGAGCAAATGCTTACAGGCATCCACGTTTTGATTGGATTCTTTTAAACATTGTACATATTCTGGATTTTGTATGGTTTGTGGTTGTGTAGATTGTTGTGTATGAACATGTTCCACCACACGCGTTCCGCCAAAAATACGATGTGCGATTGCGGATCCGATACCAAATCCAAATCCTTCTTTTATGGTTTGTCCAAACGTCGGCTGAATAGGCTGTAGTGCAGGGCTTCCTACAGGTGTGGAATGAGGAACGGCGGGAAGTTTGGGTGTAACCGGTCTAGACGCAGAGCTCGACGATCCAAAGGAACTTGCGCGTGAACTATGGCGTGAAGAATTTGCTGAGGTAGAACGAGGCATTCTTTACTCTACATGCGCATAAGAAATTTTAAATAGGCGATAAGACAAAATTGACAAATCCTTATACGTGTACCTTACAAGGCACCTTTGTATGAATTCTATACGTAATCCCAGAATCTTCTTCTCCTTTCTAGGAAACCACAAAATGACAACAAATGCGGCACTCTATCACGAGGCCTACAAGTTTTGCGAGGCAACCTGTAAATCGCTTGGCATCGATTCTAGCCACGACGAAAAGCATATGGCGCGCGTGGCAGACTTAACAAATAAACTAAATGATCGTTGCGGTCGGACCGTAACTGAATCCGAAAAACGTGTCATGCTTCTCTCTGCCTTCACACACGATCTCTGTGATCGTAAATATATCGACGTGAATACTGGACTTCAAACAATTTCTACTTGGTTATCCACGCTTGGCTTGCGCAAAGAGGAAATGGAGGCTGTCCTGAAGATTATCACGACCATGTCCTACAGCAAAGTCAGTCGATATGGATATCACACAGACTTGGGCGAATTTCTGCTCGCGTATCATCACACACGTGTAGCCGATTTAATTGATGCGTATGATATGGACCGTTGCTATGCGTATCAGAACCATATACATCCTGACATGGACGAACGCGAGAAATGGGCTGCGGTCATTTCCTTATTCGAATCGCGCATTCTTACGCAGAAAGAATGGTATATTCTACCCATATGCCCTTACGCAGCGGATTTGGTAGAACCGTGTCACGAAGCCGCAGTAGAGGCTGTGCGTGAGGCAAAACTGCGAATGCATTAAACTAAACCACCTAGTCAATTCATGAAAAATTGAATTATTTTTGCGTCGTCCAGAAATGTGTGTGAACTTTCCTCTGCGCATACGTTCCATACTTTTCTTTCTTCCTTTCCTTCCTTCCTAAAAATGTCTCGCATTCTTGCGGAAACCTTCCATTCGATCGAGGATATCAATCATGTCCTCGATCACCCTGACGTCAAGTTCAGCTCGTGGCGCTGCGTAGGGCGCGTCAAGCCCGATATCGGCGGTCTTACCGAAGCACAGCGCATTTCGAAGCGCCAAGGCCTCTATATTGTGGCATTCGAATACTGCGGCGCGATCTACCCTTTTTATGCTGGCATGACTGTCGGAAAAGACCGTGGATTCCGTCACCGTATCAGTTCGTGCGAATTCAACTACAAGCAGCAGAAGAAGTCCGTGCAGGGTCCTTCTCGCGTCTATCAAGATCTCGTAAAGATGGACAAGCAGGACGATGTTCTCTTCTATGTGTCCGTCTGTGAACTAGAAGACACCTCTATGATTCGCACGTATGAAAAGGATGTTCTTCTCCGCAAGCTCGACTTCCTTGCGAACAAGGAGGACAACGGCAATCGTAGACTTGATGTTCTTCCTACGATCTTTGCTCAGGGAGCACCTGTACGCGAAGAGGAGCAGGTTCTGCCTGTGCGAGTGTCGCCTTTCGCAGAGGTTTTTAAGTTACTCGCGGAAGTGGACGAACATATTGTGCGCATCAGTCATCCTACGATTTCTGAACCCACTGTTGAGGTCGAGGAGCTTATCGTGGAGGAACCCGCCGCAGACACTCTTCTGGAAAAGGTCGCAAAGGCAGCGCGGTCCGGCGCAAGCAATCCTAAATTTCCTGAGACGGTCGCCGGTCTCCATCATGGTGAGACCGTGGTCGTATCGAGCAAACCGACACGCACCTCTGGATTCTGTGTACCACACGAGCATGAACTCCAGCGTTCTCTCATCTTTGTAAAGACCGATACTCTACTCGGTTTTTATGATGAGGACAAACATATCTTCCATATGAACGCCCGTAGTTTAATGAAGCATTACATGAAAAATCCCGACAGTGATGCGCGCGAACACGTCTACGTTGAACGCACACGCAATGGCTTAACCGGATGGCGCGCTCTTCGATATACCATCGCCTAAACCATAAAATAAAAACAGCGGAACCCTGACTTATGTGTGCCCAAAATAGCGCATGCGTACATCTTCAGGTTTTTGCTTTCCAGACGAATTAAATACGGAAATCGTCGAACAGAGACGGTGATAGGTTAGACGATATGGAATGTTGTAGAATTGGACGCCCGCCAAGGAATGCTTGACCCAACAATCGTAATCGTAGATTCCAAAGAACTCATTCGTATAATGATCTAATTCTTTTTTGATGAGAATAGAGCTATGAATCATAGGATTCATGGTATGAAACACAGAAGGCTCGATGAATCCGGCGGGCTGTTGAGGCTGCCCATCCCAATCGCCAAAATACTGTGCCCATGTTCCAATGACACCGACACGATCGCCGTATTGTCTTATGATTTCTACTTGATACGTAAGTTTGTAGGGATCCCATTTATCATCGGCATCAATATGCGCGATCCATTCTGTGTTACACATGGCGACTAGGGCGTTCACGGCATCTGGAGCGCCCTTTACATCTGGAAGATTGTGTAGATGGAATCGAGAATCGCCTAAGTTTCGAACAATCTCTTCTGCCTTCTCGTAGACGGCACCGCCAGTTAGCCCGTGTCCATTCACGCCAATATAACAGGTCCAGTCTTTGTAGACTTGCTTCTTTACAGATACGAGAGCTTCCTCTAATGTTTCGATGCCATTATACAACGGAACAACGATAGAAAGTGGGATCATCTGTGTTCTTACATTCTTCTCCATCTATTGCGATTTAAATCGATTCGTCACATTATTCATATATTGCTATGTATTTTTATACCACGGCGGAACAGGAGGCCGAACTAGACGCCGAATACAAACGACAACTTGCCAGAAAACAGGCGGAACTCGACGAAATCGAGAAACGAACTGGAAAACTCCAAAAATTCACGGCATATGGGCATATTCACAAACCAGATCGCGCATTTTATGTACGGGATGGACATGTATTTTATGGAGACAAGGAAATGCCTTTCACGCCGGTAGAAGGCGGCAAAACGTACACATTTGATACACATTTTTCAAAGCAAATTGCGGAATTCTGTAAGAAGCATAACACATACAAGGTCGTCTTCAAACCCCATGGTAAATACGGGCCGTGTGTAGGATACATCGGTTCGCCTGGATCGATGCCGGCACATTTGATTGCGGATACAGAAGTGCTCGATGCCGACAATGACGATGCCTACGATTTGCTATGTTGTTAAAATAAGCACCTAAACATTGAATGTACAAGATATTTCTAAAATGACTTGTACATTAATAACCTGTTATTATCCGCTCAAATCCAAGTATCCATCGGAACAGTATTTGCGATGGGCTACAGATTTTTTGAAACTGGATGCCTCGATTGTGCTCTTTACAACACCGGAACTTGCTAGCCTGTTTCGAGGGATTCGTGTAAAGTCCCATCCTGTCAATACAAATTATACATTTCATATTGTTGAACTTCGCTTTGAGGATTTGGATGCGTGGCTCCTATATAAAACGCAGTGGATACAACATCATGCACTCGATCCAGAAAAGGATATTCATAGTCCTGAACTCTATGCAATCTGGGCACAGAAAGCGTTCTTTGTTAAGAGAGCGATTGACTTGAATCCGTTTGGAACCAATTATTTCTTCTGGTGTGATATTGGAGCCTTTCGCAACGGATTGGATCCTGTGATTCAAACATCGTTTCCCTCTGTTCGCCATTTGCCCGCGGATCGTATTTTAATGAGTTCTGTAGACCCTTCTATACCTGGCGACAATGAACGAAAGGCGGATGGTATAAAAGGTGATTTCTTAAAAGTCAATCGGATTGTAGGCGGTCTTTGGGGTGGCAGTGCGCTAGGTTGTATCCGATGGCTTCATACATACAACGATATGCTCCAACGTTATTTTGCCGCGGGGCGATTCGCCGGCAAGGATCAATCCGTCATGCTTTCTGCGTATTTGGAAGATCGCACATCGGCGCTTATTGTGAAATCCACATTGCCTGAGATTGACATCTGGTTTTTCTTAACGTATCTCTGTTCCAACCGAGAGGTTCGTTATGAGCTTGATGCATCCTATTTGTAATTAAAATTAAAACGTAAAATAGGAAATGGCTACACGAAAGATACGAAAATCATTCACATGGACAAGAAAATCATGCGATAGAAAATATTTCAAATCCCTTATTGATATTTTAGATACAACAAAGATGCCACTGAACACAGGCGCTTATGTACGCCCACGATTTACTCGCAAGAAGAAATACTGTGAGAAATTGAAAATTAAAGATTGTAAATTGGATGATTTTCATTCAGGAGAAAACTATTTACAGATCGTGCTTGGTCGTTGGATGATTACGTCAAATTGTTTTACAACATGTAAAAATTATTTTGCTATGGCTATGAACAAGTGGTCTTTTTTTAAGAATGATGCGTTTATTCATCATATGATACATAATAATTTTTTCTATAAAAAATACAATTCACTTCCTCTAGACCCCGTATTTCCTATTCGCATCGTGTTATCGAATGACTTTTTGATACCCGAACATAGAGTTAAGAAAACTACTAATTTTATAAAAGAATATGGATATGACTTTTTTAAAGGCAAAGCAATTTCGGATAGAATTTTGAAGCAAATTATGGTTAAACACCCGGAATTAACCAAACAAATTACGAAAACATTGCCACTCTCGCATGTAATATCGAGAGAACTATGTTTATTGAATGAAGAAAATTTATATTTTTACGTTGTTAAACACAACGATTATAAATTATATAAGCCATATGTTCTTATAAGTGAAAAACCGATTTCTGAAATTAATACAATATATAAGGATACTAAGTATACATTTGAATACTTATAATGTTGTTAAGATAAGTTAAGATTACATTATTCTATACTGTAATCTTTACTATGAATTGTATGATTCTATTTAACAAAGATAAAATTCCACTAGTTTACAGACATAATCAATTTCTTCATTCGTTATGCATGTATGTGTGGGTAGGAAAAGACCTTGTGCAGACACATATTCCGAAACAGGAAATTTGTGATCCTGATATTCAGCATACATCGGCGTTTTATGGATTTCAGGATAGGTTGGACGTGTTTGGACATTGTGGACTTTTAGGAATTCCACGAGCGCGTCGCGGTCTTTGATAAAGATGTCCACAAACCAGGGTAGCCATCCATCGTAAGTAGGCGGAATCATGTATTGTTGGAGTTTACTGTAGTAGCGTGCCCAGATTTCCTGAAGGCGTATCACACGCCCAGGAAGTTTCTTCATTTGTTCCAAGCCAATGACAGCCTGGATATCTGTGAATTTCGCATTGATACCGAACGTTTCGAACACATCAATTCCTCCGCATTTGCGCCCAAAGTTCTTGATCATGCCGAGCTTTCTTGCGAGATCGCTATCATCCGTAATTAAGAATCCCCCTTGGCCTGTACTAATGATTTTGGGCGTACTCAAACTGAAGCATCCAATTTTACCAAAGGTTCCAATATGTTTTCCGTCGATCTTAGAACCCAAGGATTGTGCGGCGTCTTCAATCAAGACAATCTTGTGTTTCTCACAATATTCCGCAATTCCTGCCAAATCGGTATGACGATTGTTCAAGCTGACATGTAAGATGGCCTTTGTCTTTTCTGTGGTTGCTTTCTGAATGGTGGCAAGATCCAACGTAAGCTGACTTTGGTTTACATCGACTAGGACAGGCTTTAATCCCACCATACGCACCGAATTTATGGTCGCAATCATCGTGTAATTGGGTACAATAACTTCATCGCCTGGTTCCAAATCAAGGGCCATAAGCGCCAAGATAATCGCCATATTTCCACTCGTTGTCATAATACAGTGTTTTGCCCCTGTGTACTCGGCAATCATCTTCTCTAGCGCTTCCGTTTGTTTGAATTCCGTAACAAAATTCGTGCCGTCTTTCATGTAATCGTAACAAGCCTGTGCCTCCGCATGGTCGAAATTCGGTTTCGATTGCATAAGAAGCTGCCCTTGTTTATGCCAGGCCATCATCTGTTCTAGAGAATCGCTGTATTTCGAACATTGATAATATCCTCCAATGACCATTTTTACGGGCACGCGTTGCTTGTCTGGATCGCGAGGATTGGTTGTGGTAATCTTGCCAGATTCGATATAGTGGATATAATCTGCGCGTTTTAACACGCGAAAATCCAACGAAATGCGTAGGATATCGTCTGTATTCTTTTGATTGTAATGCGTACACGTGTTTCCGTTGAAATGGAACAATTCGCCGTATTCTAGATCGATGCCTTGAAAATCCTCTTTACGGGGTTCGGATTCTACAAAGAGACGTCTTGAACCAGACATTTCCGTAATCGGCAACAAAAAGTTCTTTTCACCAAGGGGATGGCATCCAATGTGATCCGAATCGTAATGAGGAGGAACGGCCATATTGTTTGGAAATTGGAAGCGTACACTTGGAAAGGATTGATAAATCATGTACTCTTCCTCGGGCAAAATATGTGTATAAATATCTTTTATAAGAGCGCAATACAGTCGTTTGAATTGCGGATTTGTTTTGATGTCGGCATAGAATCGTTTGTGTAGGGATGTTTCTATATCTTGTAGATTGGATCCCGTGAATTCCGTGGATCCTTTGTGTAAATGTTCTAAATCCTGCGTTTCATACAGTTGTTCGAAATATTCGCGGAATTTGTGTTTTACCGTATCCAGTGTATGGACGGTGTGCTGTCCATGGGCCCGCTTAATTGTAAACATGATTTCTCTCTTTTCTATATCGGTGGTTTTGTGGTTTAGACCTTGACAGAATCTGGATACCATCCACGGTGACATGTTTCATCCGAAAGGACGATTTTAGTAGGGTTCGGATTGAGAAACGTGCCCCAGAAACTAAAGGTGGACAGGGATGTAATATTATGTTTACAGAAGCTCATGGCCCACAGATCCAAATAATCCGCTTCATTTGACATAATATGTGCGCCTTCTAATCCAAGTATGCTTAGCTTTAGAGATTTCGGATCATCGGTAAAAATCACAAAGACGGGGTCTTTGATATGCTTCTTGGCATACTGGATTGCCCGTTCATAATAGGACCCTTTGTATTTACTCGCGTATTCATGGAGCCGAAAATGGACCGAGACTGTGTTTTGTTCTGTAAACAGAAACGGATAACGTCTTTGTAGAAGTTGGAGGGATTCCTTATCCGGTTGTAGACGGGTGCGTATTTCGTTTGCGCAGGCTTGGAAATATCCAACATATTCAAAATATCCTTTTACTACGGAATATGGTGTGGACTCGATTTGACTGAATAGTGCGGAGTCAAATGCGTATTGCCCATTCTCTTTTTCCCATAAAAGCAACCATGGCGTATCTGCGCGCACTTCTTCAAAAAAATTACGAAAGATCGTTTCTTGGTGATTGTATCCGTAACGTTCCTTCAAGATGGTTCCGAATTCGCGCAGATAATGATACGATACTGGTTTTCGTAACAGTTTCGACATTCCGTATGTGCTCGCAATTTGGAAGAGTACATTTCCTAACCCAGTATTGTGTTTTGATAAATAGGGTGATTCTCGAGCAGTAATAAACGGTGCGAGAGCCATTCTAGTGTATGGTTTGTTAAATATCCTTAGATCTATAAATTGTCAATCAGTTGGCACATTTGATTGCCGCGTCGTTCGAGTCCGCAGGATTCATAAAATGCGATATTAGTATCCGCACAGTCGAGTGTAATTTTGTAGCATTGGTTTCGCTTGGCTTCCTGAATGACGTGGGTCATCAAACGTTGCCCGATATGCTGTCTTCTATATGCCGTTTTTACACAGACATCTTCAATATGTGCGTATATAGCACGGTTAAAGATGAATTTTGGTTCGTATAATACGGTGGCGGTCGCAATAAGGTTGTTATCTTGTACGGCAACCCAGATTTGTCCGCGTGCGTTAATTTGTGTAAGGGTTTCTTTGAATTCGTCTTCTGTGAAGACAGTGTGACGGAATTCTTGGATCAATGGAAGAAATTGGGCATAGTCATTTGGAGTCAATTGTCGAAATTCCATGGTGTTTATGCTAGAAGCTGTTCGCATCTTTAGATCTTATCAAAATATTCTGTAGTTCTAGTATAGAACACATGCCATCTCGTATAACATCGTACAGCAAACCAAAACCACCGGCCACACCAGCAGCACCTGTCGTAACTCCTCCGCCGGTACCCACTTACGGCCTTAAACGCGCTCTGCTAGTTGGAATTAACTATATTGGCACACCCTATGAATTAGCGGGATGTATCAATGATGTAAACAATATGTCGGCACATCTGCAGCGGTTTTTTCCGATGTGTAAAGAGCGACGAATTCTGACCGATACAGGTGTAAAGCCGACTCGTCAAGCAATTCTCGACGGATTAGCGTGGTTGACAGACGGTCTCAAAGCGGGTGAGCACGTACTCTTTCATTATAGTGGGCATGGTGGGCAAGTGCGCGACAAAAACGGCGAAGAAGTATCTGGTCTCGATAGTTGTATTTATGGTGTAAATAATGGAACTCTTGAAGAAATTACCGACGATGACTTGCGAAGAGAGATTGCTATTAAAATACCGAGTGGAAGTAAATGCCTCGTAATCCTCGATGCATGTCATAGTGGTTCTGCGGTTGATTTGCGCTGTTCCTGGCAGGTTCCAAGTATCTACACGTTATATTATGAAGAAAATCCAGATTACGATAAGACTGCGGGGCAAGTTGTTATGATAAGTGGATGTAGGGATAATCAAACCGCTGCGGATACAGCCGACAGTAACGGTATTCCCTGTGGTGCCTTAACATGGGCGTTATTAGAAACCTGGAAACAATATGGTGCAGCGATCAAACTTAAATATATTTTATGGGATATAACGACGTTTTTGGGCACACGTAATTATAGTCAGAAACCTCAGATGACACTTGGACAATATTTAGATATTAATTCTGTATTTGATATGACCGTTGCATAAAATAGTCATTAGGAGTAGAAACATGGCAAATTTATACGATCTCACGGGTAAAACCTTGTATTGTTTTTCAGATGAAGAGGGTGGCGCGCCCTTCCACTTTAAAGCGGAAGATGCAAATGGTCCTCGTGATGCTGTTGTAAGCACCTTAGAATCTGCCTTTACGTTCAATGATGGATTAATTACAGCGATTAACGATCCTTCGGTAGCATTAGGATTTCTTGGAGATTTAATTGATAACCAGGACCACAGTATTCGTGCAGTGGCAAGTATGCTTGCCTTAAAACGCGATTCTCCCGAGCGCGTATTGTTAATCGCTGGTAATCGCGACTTTAATAAAATTCGGTATGGTGTCGAACTATACTTTACTGTAGATGGTTCTTTACCATGGGAAGGAACAACAAATTTTAGTGAATTGTACAATAATGTCAGTACCGGTGCGTGTGTATTCCGTCAAACTGCTGTGCCTCCTTATTTACAGGGAGCTCTTGCTCCTTGGAATGCAAACCTTGCGAAACCAAATGGAAAAATCAGACCTGCGTTCGAAGGCCAGAATTTCAAGGATCGTCTCAGTGCAATTATGGGTCCAACCATGGGAACAGCAGGTCCTGGCATGATTGCGAAGGAAGTAGAAATCATCATCAAGGAAATTTCAGGCGAATCGATGGATGGCAAACTCATCGCAATGGATGAAACTGCTGCCAAGTTCCTATGTGCCCTACAAATGGCGATGTCCCTAACATGGTCAGAAATTCCTGAATATCTAACATATTTTCATTCTCTCTATCTACGCTACTTGGACCAAGCACATGTAGGTGCTCTCTTTACTATAAACGGTAAAACTGGCTATATGAGTCACGCTGGTTTGCCCTATGATGAAAAGGATGGTGCGTTAATTCGTGGATTATCTGCTCCTCTTGGATTACCCTACACAAATGGCAATCTTCAACCGGCCACATTATTCGATATGATACAGAAAAACGAAGATGAAAAGGCAATATTGCTTGAACAGGTGCGATCCCTGTCATCTGCGGACGGATATAGCGCCGAACTTCATTATTTAATCGACAAGTTTGTGCATTTAACTGCAGGCACAAAAGCATTCCCCTACTCCAGCAATGCGAACGCATACAAACCATATGAATTCGCCCCCATTGTGGAATGGAAGAATATTAGCAAACTCAAAAATGTAAAAGTAAAACTTCGCGGAGGCAATGCGCCAGCGTGGATTGCGAAAAATAAGGGAAAATCAAAAGAGGAAAAATTCCGTCTAAATTTCAACGCAGGGTCCGTGTTGGATTATAATATTTTTGGACATCAACCCCAAGGATTTATACCGACTGCCTATAGTCAAGGTGCGACACTTCACGTATGTTTGGATATTTCTAAAACAGAAGGCGCAACCAATAACTACAGTTTCGTATTTGCTGTCTTGGATGGAACAGATGCCAAATTTATGGGGCGTCTACAATTCCCAGCAACTCCTGCCACAATCTATCAGAATAGCCATAATTCTGTGAATAAGATATTCTACTACATTGAACCTATTGATGGAAATAAATTAAAGACGCGCGCAATACCAGGCACATCTGTTACAGTCGAATACACTCCTGATTATAAACGTGTTGTTAAAAATGCGGTAGGTGGGCGACGCATGAACAAGTCACGTCGTCGTAAGACAAACAAACGCAAACAAACACGTCGCAAGGCCTAAACCTCATTCGCATAGTACGTAAGATAAGGAAACTATGTCTGTGCTACACACATTATCGGATGGTTCTACTCTCCGAATAATGGGATCTCGTGAACTGATTGCCATCCCAACATGGAAAGGGAATCGAGTTATTGACATGACACATGTCGAACAGTTACGGAATGCGATCGGTTCCAATATAAAAAGTCTCGATTTTGGATATCGAATTGTCACTTATAATACGGTAGATGCCATGGGTAAAACCATACAAGAATCCGCAATTGTGGATGGCCAGCATCGCACTCGTGTGTTAATGGAGTACTACAGGGCGAATCCGTTTGATTTGGAATTTCCCGTTGTCGTTCTAGAAAAACGCGTGGATTCGGAATACGATGTAATCTCGTATTTTAACGCCATCAACAATTCCAAGCCGATCAAATACACCGATAACAATTTAATTATCAATAAGTACATACAGGAATTGGAACGGGTGTTTAATGTAAAGAAACAGTTGTATATACGTCCGAAGGCGACTTGTCGGCCCTATTTATCCGCAGATAAATTGCGAGAGCAACTTACAAAATATGTGGGGCAATTATCGGATAGTCCATTAGCGGCCCAAGAGTTTGCGTTGCGTGTAAAAGACTGGAATCGGCAACAGATTCTTGCCGCATCGCAGGCAGATTCAGAAGTCTTACAAAAAGCCGCAAAAGTGGAATTTATGTTAGCGGTCGATTCGCGTCTTCGATGGATTCCAGAACTATTGGCTATTTAGCGATACTGGCGAAAATACTCGATTGTTTTCTGAACACCTTCCAAGACGGGCACAACGGGTTCCCATCCAAGGCATTCTTTCGCACGCTTAATGTCTGGTTTCCGTTGTTTTGGATCGTCTACGGATGCTTCCAAATATCGAATTGGAACGGGCTCTTTGATGCTATCTTCGCTTGCGACGATTGCGCCCACAATTTCCGCCCATACTTTTATCGAATATTCTTGTGGATTTCCTAAATTCACTGGAACAGCACACAATAAATCGTCAGACTCCATCAATAAAAGGAGACCTCGTATCAAATCGTCAATATACATGAAGGAGCGGGTTTGCTTTCCATCTCCATAGATCATCATAGGTTGATCACGTAGTGCTGCCAGAATAAAATTACTGACAACACGTCCGTCTGCCGGATCCATACGGGGGCCAAACGTATTGAAAATGCGCGCAATACGAACTTGGACACCGTGTTGTTTCGCAAATGCGTAACAATAGGATTCTCCTACACGTTTACCTTCATCATAACAGGAACGCGGACCAAGTGTATTTACATTACCCCAATACGATTCTGGTTGCGGATGTATAGTAGGATCACCGTAAATCTCAGAAGTTGATGTATATAAGATTCGGGCACCCTTTTCTTCTGCGAGTGCTAACATATTGTATGTGCCATGTGTGCCCGTTAACAACGTTTGTACCATATCCCTCTGGTAATGGGGCGGTGATGCGGGGCAGGCTAAATGATAGATGCGATCGACAGGACCATCGATGTGTAGCGGTTTCGATACATCCGCTTCTACAAATGTGAACTCAGGATTCGACAAACATTCCTCTAGGTTCACTTTACGACCGGTATAGAAATTATCAATCCCTATAACTGTATGATTCGCATCTAATAGTGTTCGTACAAGGTTTGATCCCACAAATCCCGCTGCTCCTGTGACTACGATGCGCATTCTTTTCTCTATTCTAATCCAAAATTATTATTTTCCCAACTATATCTTGGTTTTGGGGCCGCGTTTACCGGTTTAGGCACATTAGCTGGTTTTTGCTGCGCTAAAGGTTGTACGACTGGCTGTACAACTGGCTGCACCATTTGTTTATACAATGATAATCCATTGTTATTCGAATTGCTATTTGTGTTGTTATTCGATACTACAGCATGTGAACCAGTCTTTGTGCTATTACTATTACTGCCGTTATTTGCTGGCTTTTTATTTTCTTCATTTTCCTCATTTTCATTATTTGATCCTAAATCTTCAAATGATATCGACGTATCTACACTCTCTTTATCCGAATCATTAAACATATTATAATTCATCATACTTACATATTGTGATCCCGAATAATCAAATAATAAATATCGTATGAATTTTTGTTCATTTTCGTGATTTGTATAATTACTATTGCTATAATTATGATGTATAAACTTAAGAAACTCTGGATCCGGCAAACGTTTATGAAATCTTCGCACAGTATCGATAGCGACATTTCGTAAATATAAGAAATCGTGTATAACTGTTTTTTTACCTCGTTTAACTTTACCATATCCTGTCTCCTGAAAAACGACATCATAAATTTCTTCAATTAACTTCTGTTTTTCTTCCGCAATCTTTTGTAAATCAGCATCATATTTATCAATTTGTTCATCCAATTGTTGTAATGGTTTTGCTATTTCTGGATACGCTGCTAAATCGGCATGTAAATTCGACAATTCATTCAAAAATTCTGGTGTAATATGACCTATATAGGGTGAAATCAAATTATCTATACGATCGCCTGGATTAACATTATGATAGGTTCCTTCCAATAACGTTGTCCAATCAGCTTTGTATATTTTTTTAAGAATGTAAGTAAAGCGCTGCCCTGCTTTTGTATTGATAAATTCTTTACGTTGTTCAAATGATAACGATGCAAACACATTAAACAGTTTCTTAATATTAAGAACTTTGTCCTCATTTCCAACGGTGCATTTTTGACTAAAGGACAGAGCGCGTAATAATTTGGGCACAGAACGCTTTTGTTGATATTGGGTTAGGATATCTTCATAGGATGGGCGGCAAAAACTCATAAAAAAGAAGCGTTTCTTTGCCGGATTTGGATTAACTTTACGTAGAACATTTGATACGCGCAAGTTATGTTTTTTACTTGGCAGGAGTAGATCCTTTACTAAATTATCTTTTGTAAATGTGCTAAAATAATCGAGTTTGCCGCGAAGAGGAAGATCCTTGAATTCAACTGGATCAGCACTATTCAAATGCGTCTTATTCCATCGATTTGATTCGTTAATGCGATTCATGATATTTTTATCGTGTTTTTCCCAAAACTCTAGATACGGTAGCGTAATTTGTTCAAATAGATCTTTATAATACGCATGTGCTTCGATGTCCTCTGCCGTTTTTGTTTTTAAGTGTTCCGCAATCTCGCCTGTAAGACTACTTACATCTTCTTCTGTTAACAATTTCGCATCCAATAAACGTTTGATAAATGTTACAGTTCGTCCTAAATAATCGCCCTTGATTCCAGGGAATGGATTGGTAAATGGCAATTCAAAGACTCCCATTTTCGCATAGAAATATCCATTATTTTTGAATCCGAGGCTATAATCAGGAATTAAATCGCCAGGTTCGTAGATAAAGGATTCACCAGGATATTTTGATCCTCCAGGTGTAAACATGCGATCATACAGTGTTTGGTAATAGGCATTTTTATTCTGGCCGGCAACTTCCAATTCATCGAGTTCCTTAAATTCACCTGGGGCAAGAGTACCACTCGCTGTTGTAAATACCATATATGTATTTTCTGGAACAATAATGAAATAGTTATCGCTCGTAGTAGTTCCGTGTGCACTTACAAGAAAAAAATCCATATCATCACGCATGTTCCTGGCCGATTTGTAAAGGTCTAATTCTCTTCGAGAACCGCCTTTGCGTTTTAAAGCCCTGCGTGTCTTTTTCCCTTTACGGTCTCGTGAACCATATTTGCGTGTTTTTGGCATATTTACTCTGTATACAGAAATTATTCAGCGTCTTTTTTCTTCTGATCTGCCTTTGGAAATTTGCGCTTCTTCGCCAAGCCATCACTGTACAGACCCGTTAGATCCGCAACATTGACCTTTTCGGGATCCAAGCCATTCGGAAATTTCACAAAGGATACGCGCTTCAACGTATGTTTGTAGAAGTAGAGTCCATACGGGCCACGTTTGATTGTGAAGTCGCCGACTTTTCGTTCATAGGCTGTTATGGATTGTCCAGATGCGTCAGTTCCTGTAGCAAATGTCGCCTTGGCCTTGAGTTTTTCCTGTACTTGTTCGACTGTTTCTCCTTTGTAGGGAATGCGTGTTTCGCCGCACTGGATATAGAATCCGTAAGGACCCTTCTTTTTCCGAATTTCTGTTCCGTCTTCCTGAGTTCCAAACAATTCGCCTTGACTTGCTTCTTTCGCGGCGACGAACGCTTTTTCGGCATCGGCTACTGTGACTGTATCGTAGGACATATTGGATAAGAGGGAGGCGAAAGACGCTTTCGCAGTCTTTGGTGAACCGGGTACTGGGTCCCGCACAAAGAGCGGTCCTTTCTTACTGAGAATGACTTTGAGTCCATCGGCTAGTACACGTTCCCGCGCGGCCTTGGAAGCCGAAGAGCCGCCGCTCGTCATTGCTTGATATCGTTCCTTATACGTATCCCAAGTCTCCTGTAGGAGTGATTTCCAAGGTTTGTTCGCGGTAGCAATCTGATCGAGATTCTGTTCCATGGCCGCCGTGAAATCGTAATTGAACAGATCCGTGTATTCCTTGTGTAAGAATTCACTCACGGACTTTCCTAAGGCGGTTGCCTTGAGTTTGTTCTTTTCCGCACCGACCTTGTGTTTCTCTGTGGTTACCGTAGGCGGCCATACATTCGGTTTGACGGACAAGTGATGACTATCCTGTGTTTTTCCTTCTCCGTTTGTTTTCTCCACGTACTCGCGATCCATGATTGTGGACACAAGGGAGGCAAAGGTGGAAGGACGCCCAATCCCCTTCTTTTCCAAATCCGCGATTAAGGACGCTTCCGTGTATCGGCCTTTGGGTTTTGTAAAGTGTTCATCGGCCTTGAGCGTTTGCCAATTGACGAGGGTATCTTTTTGTAGAAGAGGAGCCCAGAATATCCATTGATTTGCTGCCGCGGATTCGGTTTCTTTCGTGGAATCCGTGCGTTCTACGATGCGCCAGCCCGCGAACTTTGTCTTGGTTTGCTCGGTTGTCCAGGACTGATCCTTTTCCGCATCCGAGACAAGTGTTGCTTTGCGAACATCCGTCAACGCAGGAGCCATTTGACATTGGGTGGCTCGACGCCAGATGAGTCGATAGACTGTTTTCTGGGTAGGATCGCTGATTTCGGGCTCTTGATCAGGGTGCGTAGGACGAATGGCTTCGTGCGCTGCTTGTGCCTGTACTTGAGCTGGCCCTTCGTCCGCCTTCTTTGCTTTCTTGGACTTTGGTTTCTTCTCTTCGGTAGGTTCTGCGGCAGAACTAGTCGAAGAGATTGTATGTTGTCCAGGAGAACCTAAGAATTCCTCACCATACGTAGCTTTTACATGTGCGCGAATGGCTTCTGCGGCTTCCACGGAAAGTTGTGGATTGTCCGTGCGCATATACGTAATATGCCCCGCTTCATACAGTTTCTGGGCCGCCTGCATCGTCACTTTCGGGCCTAGGCCGTGTAGCGAGCTGGCTTCCTGTTGTAACGTCGAGGTAATCAGTGGTTTTGGAGGATTTGATGTACTGACGGACTCCTTGACGCCTGTCACTTGGAAGCTCGGATTCGTATGGATTTTTTGTAGGAGCGTTTGTACGGTTTGCTGATTCGGAAATTCTGTTACGGCCTGTGCTTCCAACAATTGATCCTTATGTTTTAATACGGCGTTCGCTCGCCAGAATGCGCTAGCACTATGATTGTCGACTTCCTGGTCGCGTTCCACCACGAGTCGTAGGGCAGGTGTTTGACACCGCCCTGCGCTCAACTTGGGTCCTACGCGATTCCACAACACTTTCGAGATTGTGAAGCCAACAAGGAGATCGAGCATAGAACGGGCCTGCTGCGCATTGACTTTCGACATGTCGAGCGTGCGCGGATTTGCGACTGCTGCCGTAATGGCCGGTTTGGTAATTTCGTGGAAGACGATGCGTGGCGTTGTGCGCGGATCGAGTTTCAGAATATGGCAGACATGCCACGCAATTCCTTCGCCTTCGCGGTCATCATCGGATGCGAGGATGACTTCGGCACCTTTTGCGGCCTGCTTGAGCTTACTGATCGCGTCTTTCTTGTTTGCGAGTTCCTTGTATACTGGTTCCCATCCCTTGTCAATACCGACACTATCGAGAGATTCTTCGAGCGCGCGAATATGGCCCATCGTTGCGATGACGCGGTATCCATCGCCAAGATAGCTCTGGATTTTTTGGCATTTTGCGGGTGATTCCACAATGACTAATTTTACCATTTTGATTTGTTTCATACAAAAAACGTTGGTGTATGACTATCAAATTTTTCGTTCGAAAATCCCTTTGTTTTGGTCATACAATGACGAAAAAAAAGGGGGTTGGTTTGGTCAATTCGGGGATCGAACCCGAGACCTTCGCGTGACATAAGTATAGATAAGACTCTATAAGCACGACGCTCTAACCAGCTGAGCTAATTGACCACAGTGTGCCTTACCGGCTTTGCCTTGCGGCGATTGCAGGGAGTGGGATTCGAACCCACGCGGATTACTCCATTACGACCTCAACGTAACGCCTTAACCACTTGGCTATCCTTGCTGAAATGACGGTGTTGTCAATGTGTCCGTCAACACAAATGCAGAGAGTGGGATTCGAACCCACGCGGATTACTCCACTACGACCTCAACGTAGCGCCTTAACCACTTGGCTATCCCTGCTCGGATGGCATTGTTGTCCTGTGTCCTGCCAAACACCATAGTACCCTCTGCGGGGCTCGAACCCGCGACCCTGAGATTAAGAGTCTCATGCTCTACCAACTGAGCTAAGAGGATGAAGTGCGTAGAGTGGGATTCGAACCCACGAGGATTGCTCCACTAGTACCTGAAACTAGCGCCGTAACCACTTGGCTATCCACGCATGTTGGCATTTTTGGTAATGTCTTGCCAAACACGAAGTGCCTCCACTGGGGATTGAACCCAGGACCTCCAGCTTACAAAGCTGTTGCTCTACCACTGAGCTATGAAGGCAAAGGAAAGTGTACTTTCTATGGGGATCGAACCCACGACCTATCGCGTGTAAAGCGAGCGCTCTACCACTGAGCTAAGAAAGCAACCCACCAAAGGGTACTTTTGTGTAGTGTGTACCAAACACCGTTACTTCCTGCGGGGATCGAACCCGCGGCCTCTCGCGTGTGAAGCGAGCGCTCTCCCACTGAGCTAAGAAAGCAGAAGTGACCCTACCAGGAATCGAACCTGGATTTCAAGATTCAGAGTCTTGCGTCCTAACCATTAGACGATAAGGTCAGAGTGCGAGGAATGGGATTCGAACCCATGAGAATTGCTTCAACAGATCTTGAGACTGTCGCCTTAACCGCTCGGCCATCCTCGCTAAATGGTGATGTTGTCTTGTGTTCACCAACACGGTTGCGCCGACCGGGAATCGGACCCAGGTCTCATGCTTGGAAGGCATGTATTCTACCACTAAATTATCGGCGCTTCGGCCCTTACGGGCAAGTGCGAGGAGTGGGGTTCGAACCCACGCGTATTTCTACAAAGGATCTTAAGACCTTCGCCTTAACCACTCGGCCATCCTCGCTCCTGTGGGTTTCCCCACACTCATCTATCGTTGGGCGGCTTTAAGCCGTCAATTTTGTGCCAAAGGCAATTTTACGAAGCCTACCTAAGTATTGTAACGGTACAAGGAAAAATTGTAGGTGGCTGTTTTTTTTCTTCATGCGTACATTCCGAAAACCCATTCTCTAAGGATCCCAAACACGATCCTCCCACTAATGGTTACTATAATATTTCAGATCCGGATCGATGCGGAATCGATTGTAACCGCGGACCATCATATCTGCGTGTAGGGCACTATGTTCGCAGATTACAGGGAAATTGTACCCAGAATTGTTCAAATAGAATATGTCTTCGGGTCCTTGTCCGAACAAATAGATTCCCATCGCTGCGCCATTATGATGGGTTTCTCTCGAAGGCGTAAATCCCGTCTGTTTGATCAATTGTTTATAGATCGTATCCAGAGCCTGTGTAGGGAGTGCAGAATATCGACTGTGCTTCAAACATTCTCCTCGATATATCGCGAGTCCGCCAAAAGCTGATATAACAGGTATTGCTCCTTTAATACTGATTTGCGGCATTGTCTCCCAAAACGTGTTTCCTAACAGTTCCGGTCCAAATGGATTGTTTCCATAACGGAGCGCATACATATCGTAATACGTTTGTCCATTTCTTGCGAGTCCATTCGCAAAGAGTACATCGACATCTTCAGGGAAGGCACGTAGGCGTTCCAAAAGCGGTTCTGTAGGAATGGACACCATATCGCAGTCAAACATAACAACCAAATCCTCGTCGCGCCCGTAGCCGTGTGCTTGAATCGCGGTTAAAAGCTTATTCCGTGCATAAGCAATCAGTTCCATTCGACAGGGGTTGTTCTCACAACTACGTGCGACACACTTCTGTAAGAGTTCCTCCTGTGTGAATGTTTCCGATTCTATATGAATGTTTGGTAGTAACGATTTCAATATGGGGAAGAATTCGCGTGTTCTATCTGTACTGTTATTTTCGTAGATAAACATGTGCGCATCCGGCAACACCTTCACCAACTCAGACAGAAACTGTATAAGTTGGAAAATAGATCCTTCGATGTTTTTCGCAACAGTTCCAAATACAATCGCCATAGTATTGTATGGAATACCGTTGATTACGCCTTAAATATTCATTCGTGCTGCTGTTACATTAATATAATTTTCGTAATTATTTTCGTTTTTAATGTTTCGGCCACGGAGTGTTTTCTCGCCGTTTTCATATAAAACTGTTTCAAGAACAATCTGCGCGAGTACAAGAGCTGCCACGGACGCTTCCTTAATTTCAAACGTAATCACCGCATTGCGTGGAAGCATCAGAGTGTGATCGTGCGCATCTGTGTCACATACAATTGTATCTGCTATACCACATGCGTAGGATGCGCGTCTCTCCTTAATTCTCATATGACGCACCGCCAAAAATTCACGTAGAGGCATCACTGTATTATTTATAGACAGCATATATATGTCGTTAACTCTATATAATGTACAATAGATACTCACACCTTCTTCTGTAATTGTATACATTCGGCGGCCATATGTTCCTTCCTTACAAATCACGCCATTGCTTATTACATTGTCCGCAGGCGCATCATAGAGAATTTTGCAGTCGTCGTCCAAATTTCCTATCGGATCATGAAACGAATAATTGGACGGTTTTGGATCATATTGGGATACTCGAATGTTTTTGATATTCGCATATTTTGTTCCAATCACGTGCGCATCAAAATCACATACGCGCGATTTGTCCTCGCCAAGATGTTTTCGTAGTTCGTTCATCTGATGTTCGCGCGTATCAGACAGATTGGGTAATGTTGTTTTTAATTCTGCCATTTCCTCTTCACGAGAATCTCGAATCGCGCCTTCTTCACGCAGAGAACCTTTGAGATCCTCCATTTCTTGTTCGCGTTCATCAAATTCCGTAATAACAATATGAGGATTGATTGTATGAATGTCAGTCATGATGTTCCTTGAATAGTATCTATACCAGTTTTGCTTTAGATAGAAAAATAGAAACACAATATATAGACAATGAGCAACACAGATAAAAGTAGCGGCGGCATGATCCAGCGTAAGAAGGCGCAAACATTGGCTGTGTTTCGCGCGTTAAATCCCGATGTAAAGACTATGATAAATTCGGAATCTCTGCGCAGTCTGGAAAATATTGGACTATGTCAAACGTCATGTTGTACTCCACCTGGACAATTTACACAAAGACCGTCGGACTTTTATAGCGGTCAAATATTTGATTTGGATATAGCAAATTGGGAACAACCTGGTCCATTTGATTTAAGTGGTGTGAGTTACAATCAGATATATGATGTATCATGGTTGCCTGTTCCGAACGCGACATCCTATGAAGTTACAATACAATCTGACAATAGCGATCCAGTATCATACATATGGTTAACTGAAACATCGATACGAGTATATGCCGTTGGATATTCAAACACTACAATTACAGCTGTAAATGACTGTGGGTCGACTGTAAGCGGCTCTTTAGGCCCCTGTTTCTTAGAAGGGTCGCTTGTTACCTTAGCAAACGGTTCAACAAAGCCGATCGAAGATGTCCGTGTGGGCGATATCGTTGTAGGCGCATTCGGTGAAGAAAACGTCGTTCTTGGGCTCCATCGTCCTATCCTGGGTTCCAAACAAATGTGTAAGATTAACGATGAGCACTCGACCACGGCCCATCATCCTCACATTTCCATAGACAAGAAATTCTACTGCTGCGATCCTTACACACTCGATGAGGAAACATACGGCAAAACCCACAAAGTATTTAATGCCTTTGGTGAATTCGTGGATCGTTATTTACCTGGCTTGAAGAAGGGGCGTACCCAGCAACTCGTAGAGGGCGTCGAACTCAAGACCATCGAAGGATCTCGCGTAGTGAAGACATTGGATATGTACAGTTTACCACCCGAGACACAACTCTACAACTTGGTGGTTGGCGGCAGTCACACGTATCACGTAGACGGATATGCTGTAACAGGATGGCCGTCCGAAGAAGATTTTGATTACGATTCATGGAATCCTCGAAATTAATATGCGTAGCTTTGTTTCATTTGTACACATATTCACTAAAAAATTGAAATTTCAAGAAGGCAGTCAGAAGACGTGCGGCCGTTCTAAACGCTTCTATTCTATACCATAGTAGACCATCATGAATTATTCTGGTGCTGGGTTGGTCCTTCTTTCCTCCGATCTTTCTTCCCTAATTCTGGTTCGCGATGCCCGCACGGGCAAGTGGGGATTTCCCAAAGGACATCGTGAAGCCTATGACAAAAACGATCTTGATACTGCCGTTCGCGAGGTCCGTGAAGAAATTGGTCTCACAACGGATGATTACACCATTCGTTCCGAATCCTTTAAAATCAATAAGGGGTCTCAAGCATATCTCTTTCGCTACGCGACGCTGAATGATGATAAACGTAAAAACGGAATCATTATGGGTCCGGCCTACGAGATATCAAACGCACAGTGGATCTCTGTAAAACAGTTACTCACTTGTGAAAATGTCTTAGATGGCAATAAATACCTACGCACATGGATTACGGATATTCAGTCCAGTAATTCGAAGAAAGCAGTCCATCTCTTTAAGAGCCTACTTGCGACTCTTCTTCCAGTTCAGGAATCCGTGTGTGCGAACAACGTCGTAGCTTGTTCCTAATTTCTCTAACGCAACGAAATGAGCACGGCGCTCTTTTTCGCCAAGTGAGTCATAAAATTCTTGTATAAGTGGATCACTCGATACAAGAAGGTTATCACTTGAATCTACGCGTACAGATTCAGATTTCGGAACAAGTTCAATTGTGCTGGAATCCTTTTTGATCGGATTCTTCTTCGCAAAGAGCGATTGGATGGATTGTTGGGCCGGATCGACCTTTGTAACTCGTTTGGACATTCTTGTGCTTCCTACACTTCCTTCCACGATTGATTTCAACTTTTGAGCGCATGCCGATTACATATGATACGGCTGAGTTTGTGGGTAATAATACGTTTGTGACGTTGGGTAGGATTGTATGGAAGCAGTGGGCGACGATGTGTGAACGATTGTATGTATGTTTTGAATCTGATATTGTAGGCGTTGTTCGGTCGCTGTAATTTGCGCACGGAGATCGTTTGTGTTACGTACAATCAATGATCGGATACAGCAGAGACCGGTGGTTGTAAGTATCATAAGTAAGCCTGCTACGGGAACAATAATGGGTGCTAAGGATGCGGGGTCCATATATATAGTATATGTCTATTATGTTTATGCCTTACGGGTTTGTTGACGTTTGGACTTTTTCCCGAGTAGTTTTCGGAAAAACTTTCGTGTTGCTTGGAACCGACCTTGTTTTGGAGAACCGAGCGGATTGGCGTCTTGTGGCTTTGGTTGTGGTTTTGGAGAGCCAAATGGATTGGCGTCTTGTGGCTTTGGTTGCGGTTTTGGAGATCCGAGTTCGTATGCGGGTTTTAACAGTTCTTCCACGGATTTCGCCAATTCTTTGGGTAATCCTTGCTTTGCCAACAGCCTCTTTCCAAGAACACCGTCGACATTCACACATCGCTTTGTCGCGGGATTCATGATTTTTCCAGGAGGACATTCTCCAGGTGCCGTGTGCGTATCTCCCTTGTCTTTGATACAGCGCCCCGTCTTCGGATTCAGCACCTTTCCTTGTGGACAAATCTTTTTGGGTTCCTCCACTTTGTTATCAGAATATGCGGCGGGTTTTACAAATCGTCCCATTGTATCTATAACAGCAGATGGTATGCCTTTTGGCACATTCACATTGTTACTATCCAAGAAATTGTAGACATTCGTCCATTCCTTAATATGTGCACATTTCTCAAGCATCATACATTCTTTATGTTCAACATTTGCCACCAATAAGGATCGCAGCTCTGTCTGGAGTTTTTTGCTAATAGGAACATATTTACATATATAATACATCAATTGCGATAAATCGCGATGTTGAACATAGCACTTGTGATCTTGCGCAAAATATCCACCACCATTAATCTTGAGCCCGTTCCATGTAATACAGGAAAATCCAAAATCGATCAATCGGTATTTCGGATTCCCTTCAGGTGTCAACACATACATCACATTGTCCCCCTTCATATCGCGATGGTTGAATTGTAATGTTTTGTTAAAGAAATCAAGAATCTTCGCTACTTGTGTGAGTGCATCTGGAACAATCAGATCATTTTCTTTTGGACTGCTGCTTCCTACTATATTCCAAAATGTATTGGTCATAAGCTCGCTTCGAATATACGCCATCTTATTGAAAATATCATATCCAATCTCATACAGATGTGGCACATACGGGCCCGTTTCTTCCGCGTAACTGACATGCGCCAACAAGATCTGTATAATCGATTCTTTTAACATATTGTTAATATCATACGGAGTTTCCACACCTGAAATCTGTTTTATAGCGTATTCTTGTCCATCCTTGTTTGATACAACTTTGTATGTAGTACCATACGTACCAGATCCGAGTTGTTTTACAACATTGTATTGCGCCCCGTTGAGTGTTATTCTCTGTACATTTCCACCTACGCCCGATTCCGCCTTGGCACGATAGATAGCATTCGTATAGAGCGAATTCAGATTTGTACTCGATTCAAGAATGAGATCGAGGCCATAATGCCGCAGATCAAAGCGAGTCATTTGTATATATATGGGGTTTTTATTAAGGGTCTATCTAAATTCAGGAAGCGTAGGTATTGATCAAGCACAGTATGGAAATCGAAGGATTTGGAGCGTCTCTTGTAGGGCACGCAATCTATGTATGCGCGAATCAGGACGAAGCATGGATTCCCATGGAATTTGTTTCGGGAACCTCGTACAGTTGTAAAATTCTTGTCACTGGCGACGGTCAAGGTACGAAAGAAGGGCTGCGATTCCTGGAAGCCGAACATAGTTGGAACGCGATATTTCGGCCATCGACACCCAAAGATTGGTCTGCGCTAGCAACTGTTCTGCGCGGAGTAGGACCTACAATTTTACTAGTGTTTGATACATATAGCCCCAAAATACCGTCGAGTTTCATTAGCTATATGGATAGTATTGTAACCGATGGGCGCACGGTTATTACACGTATTTGGTTAGGAGAACATGTCGAAATGCCGACAATTCCCGATGCCATTTTCTATCCGGTTCTTCGTAACGCAACACATGCGCAAGAAGTATTTACAATGATCGGGCATCTACCAGAACGCAGAAATCATGGGCCCTTTACAATTGGGCAATCCGAATGGTTAGCTATTGTAAAAGCAACCCAGGATTCCAATCTTGGATTGCTTATATCGGATATAGGCGAACGTTCATGGTCTTTATTCTGGCATAATGTTCGTGATAGTCGTAGCGAAAATCCAAACACGCTCCTAAAGCGTGGTCTTGCGTGGTTAAAAACGGGTGCTGCGCTCCTCGAAAAAAATAGCGAATCAGGATAGGAAGAATGCCGGCAATACCAAAAGCATACACATATGCGTTTATCATCGGGCTCATGCTTGTGCTTCTTACAATTATTCGACTCGTCCATGTAAATACGAAGATTGTAACAGCGCATGTTATCAATATGGATGAATCGAAGGAGCGTCTTGCGGAATTTCAGGAAAACGCGCGGGCGGCGTTCGGAACCGCGCTACCCGTGATTCGTTGGCCGGCATATGACAGTCGTAAAATGACGGAAAAAGAGTTAGCTCCCTTGAAACTCAGTAAATACATTTGGAAGTGGGCAGTCGACAATAAGAAAATGGGAATGATGGGCTGCTATCTGTCGCATCGCACATTACTAAAACATCTGGAAACACTTCCTGTCGCGTCAAACAATGCGCATCTAATTCTGGAAGACGACGCATATGTTCCACCGGATTTCTGGAAGCAGTGGGAACAGGTCTTGGAAGAGGCTCCTGGCGACTGGGAAATTTTACAACTCGGTGTAACGTTTCCAAATCTGCGTCGTATCAAATCCGAGGGCGGCGGGCGTGTCCATCGTCATTTGGGTGATAAGGGAAATGGAGGAACCTTTGCCTACGTTGTGCGCCACTCAGCATTACGGAAAATCAACACACATTTGGAATATATGACCGATCCGATCGATATTATGTTCCGAAACAAATGGCGGGAATGGAATTACTACATCGTCTATCCAGAAATATGTCCACACAATGATCACGGCGAATCCATTATCGTCGAAAAGTAATTACGATGGTATTTATACACACATTATAATCGATTATAATGTGTGTAACATAGGAAATTTACGTTAATTTACCAGAACTTCTTACCACCACCGTTCTTGCGAGTACCCTTCTTACTCTTCTTGGTGAAGAGCTTGAAGGTGCCCTTCTTAGGCTTGTAGCCGGCCTTGACTAAGCGGCTGTAGGCCTTCTTGCCAGCAGCGGCTTGCTTACGGCTTACGATCTTACCACGCTTGTTTTGGATAAGATCCTTACGGGTAAGACCACCAGTAGTGTGGTGGGCAGTTCCGTGGAATACTTGGGCTTTGGAGCCGATGGTGAGCATACCACCAGTCATGTTCTTTGCGTTCACAGGAGCAGCGTTCATCTTTTTCTAACGGAACAACATATTTTTTTCGAGCCAGTTCGGGTTGCGGCCCTTCATCGCGGATGGAATCACCTTCGTATCCAGCCATTCTTCGAGCGCGGAATATTCCGGGTTTGGATCTAACGCGCGCGCACGTTCCAGAGCCGCTGTGGAACGTTGGTTGTAATATTCCTTATCCTCACGGAGTTTGCGCAGAGTAATGACCCATGTTTCCAGATCTCCGCGATCGCAATAAATCGCCGCTTCCTTACAACATTCCTTCAAACCGGGTGTCGGAGACACTATCAGCGGAATGCCGGACGACATTGCCTCCACGGCAGTGCGCCCCCAGGTTTCTTCCTTCGACGGCATAATCTGTACCCATGTCTGCGCATAAATTTCCTTAATTTCCGTTGTATGCGGAATATACCGCAAATTCGGAATGCCCTCCGCCACAATCTGCTTACGATATCCTCCAAGAATACCCTGGAACTCCATTTCCGGGAGTGCTTTTGCTAACTGTATAAGCAGCGCTCCACCTTTGTTGTCATTTACGTTACTTAATGTAACGTACTTTTGCGTCTTCTTTTCCTTTTCAATTCCATAGACACGATAATCCACAATGGGTAAGACAATCTTTGTAAATTCTTTCGGGAGTTGTGGAGCGGACGCCATTAAACTTTCCGAATTGAATACAGTCCATTGACGGCCTGTAATCCGTGTATCCATCCAATGCGCCGGATTGATGGATCGCACATAATTATCTGTATGGACCCATTCCACAAATGGAATACCCATGATACGGCTCAACCATAAGATTTGGTTTCTATACAGATACGAATGGGAATGGATAACTTTTGTTGTTTTCAGTACTTCAAACAGTTTTTCTGTATCGTATAAATCGAAGCATCGAACTCCTTCATATGTACGCTGGGGGAAGCCTGGACTTGCCACCCATATATCGTATTTGTAGGGTTTCGACATTAAGAATTTATTAATGGTATGCGCACATACTTCCGATCCCGCATTGACGAAAGGTACATAATCGTGTATGATCCACAGCATTCGGATACGTTCTTCAGGCGGTTCAATTTCCTGCCATTGTGGCCATTTGTTATACTGTAGAGCCGCTGCTTTTTCCGGTGGTATATAGATGGACTGACGTGCCCGCACATCTCCGTACAAAAGTAGGACCACCACGAATCCTACCAAAATGAGCCAAACAATCGGCATTTCCTTATTCTATAGGAAGAGATTTGTCGGCATCCTGTTTTGTTAAGGGCGGATTTCTACGCCATGTATCGAGCAAAACCGGATCCAGGACCGCACCTTTTGTATGCTGTGCTTCCACATAGCGCATCATACGATAAATATTCAGCGGTTCATAGACACCGGCAAAATGGATTAAGAAATCGCCAGGTTTGTACAGGCGAGCCGAAGAATCGCCCGCAGAATTGTTTGGACCAAATACGTAAGCATTGAATTTCCAGTGTTCCCTACATGTCTCGATCATGGCTTTATCGGCTGGATTGGTTTCATAGAGAGCAATCATAGCCGCATTGTCCCACCAGATATGATGAATTAAATCTGTTTGTTGATAGGCACGTTGGAAATAATCGCGTACCCACGCACTTCTTCCACGAATCAATAGATGCCCGTTATTATAGTGATTACAGGCATCGAATGTCCAGAGAATATCTTTCCCTTCGGGTAAAAGCGGAAGAATCTGTGTTTCCAACATAAGTTCTTGATTCAGAATAATGGCATCCGCGTCCGACCAGAACAGATAATCATAGGCATCCAAATATTTCGCAATAAAATGGAACTTGGACCACGGAATCGGTCTTGTGCGATCCCAGACATCTTCGCCTCCAATATGGAGCGCATATCCGTGTTTCTCCGCATATCTGCGCTTGGAGTTCAACCCTGGTTCCATGGCCTTCTTGTAATCCGCGCCTACGCAAAAGGTCAGAATCGCAATCGACGGCTTCTTGTTCATTTGTCTATGATGGTTGACTTCACCATGGTTTAGATTCCCATGAAAATGAAAAAATTGATCGACCTGTCGGCTCTAGCCTTGTAAGCAAGCAATTCTTAGACACTTAAAAATGACCGTGACCACTTCCAAATACATTCGTAATGCTGAAGGCCACTTTGTATGCCCTCATTGCCCAAAGGTAACTGAAAAGCAGAATACGATGTATTACCACATCAAGAAGAATCACGAAAAAGACCTTCCGTTCGAATGTAAGCGCTGTGTGGATTGTCCGCGCTTCCTCCAACGCACTTCCTACCTCCATCATCTTGCCACAATTCATGCCGAAGATCCACACCCTATTACCGAATGCACTGACGCAAAAGAAAAGAAGGAAGATAATCCTTACGCCGGTGTAAGTTTTACCTGCCCTTCTTGTGAACACAGTACGCATACAAAGGCGAATATTCTCATTCACTTTGCGCGTACCCATTGTAAAGAATGGATTCCTTCGTATGAG